>Ga0209051_1000062_pt1 | contig 251081 bp, 242 predicted proteins | sample AraplaCvi_mMS_r2_2_FD_184286 | JGI IMG/M metagenome (GOLD analysis project Ga0209051, IMG submission 184286) | Arabidopsis root microbial communities from North Carolina, USA - plate scrape MF_Cvi_mMS_r2 (SPAdes) (version 2) | ecosystem: Host-associated > Plants > Roots > Endosphere | place...
CGACGCGCGTGCGAAGATGGAGGATTGGCGTAGAGATTATAACGAGTTCCGGCCACATAGCGCCATCGGCAACAAGGTGCCGATTTCGCTTATGAACGGCTCATCGGCACCCCCGCCGAGCTGAGCCAATAATCCCGGAAATTCCAGCTCCCGCTGGCCCAAAATTGGGGAGCACTTCAAATGGGCCAGAGCTTACTTCAAAATGGATTATTTCAACGGGGCAAGGTCACGGTGCGCGAATGGCTACCGCCATTACTCGACGAGAAATCCCGACGGTCCCTGAACGGGATCGGTATCGGGTAGGGGTACCGATGAGATTTTCGCCAGCATCTTGCTTGACGCGGCATCCTGATCTATCCCGCGCCCCGCACGTTCCAGGGGAGGTCGTATTTCTTGATCAGTCCGAGTTCAAGACCGGCGCTTCCATGAACAGGGAGTCCGTTCCATTCGAGGTCCGGCGGGACGGCCACATAAATTTTGATGGAGCCAGCGACCGCCAGTTCGGCTTTGAGAGTTTTGTTCAGCCGCTGGCTGGTCCGTTGGGAAATTCCCGGCCTGCCGTAGAAATAGAGCCGTTTTGAAATCCCCATAGTCGCGACGCCGACATAGTGGGCTATGCCGTCCTTCACGAACGCGTAGACGCCCACCTCTTTAGGCAACGGCAAATCGACAACCAATTCGTCTGCAGGCGACATCATCCAGCGACCGGCGAGCGCGAAGCCACCGTCGATGAGAACGGACACCGGCAAGGGCGGCTTCGCAGTCTGAGATGGGGCCGAGGGCCCTTTACGAGAAACAGCCGGAACGGAAGGTCGATCATTTACCTTGAGAACTTTGTAAGCGTGCTGATACCGAATGCCTAAGCGGCGAGCGATCTCGGCCGTCGCCAGACCTTCAGCAGCGAGTGCACGAATGCGCGCCGAGATAGTCGTACTGCTACCGCCAGTGTCGAAGCTGGAGGTCATCTTTCGGAGCCCAACAACCAAATTTCGCTAACAGCCTTTTCGACAGCCTTTTTAATCGTGGTGCGATCCGCATCAGGAAACAATGCCTCCGCAAGGGTCTCCCGTTTGGCAGTACTGATTTTCGGCGCGACGAAGCGAGGGTCAGCTATCAGCCTTTTGACGATTGGCGCGAGCCGCTTTTTCTCGTCGGCTTCACGCCTCTGCCGTTCGACTTCTTGCTCCCGATCAAATGCAGCCCTACCTTCATCGGCTAGGACATTTGCAAGCACGTCGACTTCCTCTTCGAACTCGTCAAACCAGTCGGTCGTCTCGACAGCAAGATGCATGATGCCATTAGCCATCACGCCAAGGATCAGGCGCGATGATTGACCACCCCGATTGGTCCATTTCATCGCAAATTTCCTTAGATCAGCGTCTAGGTCCGCCTCTTCGAAGTGCGACCCGACTTCCTCGATAGCGTCAAACTCTGTCAAGAGCATGTAGATCAATCGTGGCTTCAGGTGTCTGACTAGAGCAGGGAAGATGTCGGCACCGACAGCGGCGGCTGGAAGATGCTCGCTCGACCAACTGGTTTCGAGGATCATCGTCCCGCATTCTTCTGCAGCGGCGCGAACGTTGTTCGCTATCAGGTCCAGGTCGCTGCTGTCGGTCATTTTCTATTCGCTCCGTATTGCGATCACAGGCTGAGGCGATTCGACACTCCATCTTCCGGCGACCTGATCCTGTAGACGAGCGAAGGCAGTTTTCCATGGAAACTCGTTTGGAGGTTCTCGCAACTAGGGAAGTCTGGACGTAAGGCTCATTGCGCTACACCAAGGATGCCACGACTATCTTCCGCCAATACTCATACTCTAAAATAGGGAGCCTTCGATGTTCAGGGTTCCGTCGTCTCTTGTCGAAAATTTGCCGATCAGATCAGTGTCTGCGATGTCGGGTGAGGGCATCGCGGTGGCAAGAATGATCTGGTGAACAGTCGAGGCCTGCTGTGACAGCTGAACCACCAGGTTCTGAAAATTATGTGATCGCTCGGGCTCCATCCCCATATTCTCAGTGATGTCGATAAGCAGGAAGCGTGGGTGCCGAAATTTCGGGTCATCGAGTGCGGCCTTCAAAAAGCCCAGCAAAAAGCTGTTTTTCAGAATAACGCGGGAACTAGCGGAGAAGTAGGTCTTACCGTCCACAGTGATCGAATTCGTCCTAAACGAAAACTGCACTTCCTGGGGATTTTCGAAGCTATCCTGACGGCGGAGGTCGTTACGAAGGAAATGAATCGTCTCTTTCTCAATACGCCGCCGTGCATCGTTTAGTCTGGTCTCCTGCGCGGCTTTCAGTTGATCGATCTTTTCGGATGCTCGATTGATCGCAAGTTGCAACTGTTCTTTACGAGCACGCAAATCATCGATGCGCCGAGCGAGGGTGAGCTTTTCCTCGATGTCGTCGAGCTGGCGATCAACATAGCCAAGTTCACGATGCAGTTTACGCAGTGCATCGCGGGCTTCCGTAGATGGTAGCACTTGAAGTGCTTCCAGTTCCCTCGCGGCGGTGTTCCACTTGGAGAATAAAGCCTGGTAGTTGCGTTGAAGACTAGACAAGCGTTCCGCCCGAACGTCCTGAAGCTGCTTAGACTGCTTGAGTTGAATAGCCGCCTCATTGATTAAGCCAACGATACGCTCTTTGGCGCGTTGCCTGTCCAGCGGTTGCTTGCAAAGATGGCATGCGTGGGTCTCATCACTTCCATCTAAGACCTGATAGCATGCGGGACAACTTGAAAACGTGATCGCACCGAACGCGGTTGCTACCGTCTCGGCATCCCGAAGGGATTCTATTTTCGTTTCCAGTGACGAAATGAATTTCGCCGAGTCCGCAATTTCGAATTCGACCGCTCGTATCTCATCTGTTCGGATTCGAAGCTCAGTCTGGAGTTGCTGAACCTGTTCATAGGTTTCTTGCTGGGCCTTAAGCGAAACTTCGTCTTGATCGGTTTTTGTGTAAAAGGACGCTTCAGCGGCCGCAACGCGTGTCAAAAGAGCTTCGCGGGCATCGACGATTGACCGCTTCTGCTGTTCGACCCATTGAACCCCTGTTGCCTGGCTGCCTCCGCCGATCACTGTGACAATACTTTTCAACTCGCCCTCGACCTGATCGAAGTCACGCTCGTCTTGCCGCAGTTTAAGTTGCGTTTCGTAAATCTCTGTGTCGTAAGCTCCACATAGTAGGTTTCCGACCACCTCGCGCAGTTCCACGCGATCAAACACTCGTTCCTGGCGGAAAATATCCTCAATCGGACTGAGTTGATCCGCATACAACAAACGCAAAATCTGATGCATCGTGATGTTGCCCGAGCCTTCTCCGGCAACGTCGGGCATTTCCAATAGGCGGAACAGCGCTTGCGAAAAACTTTCCTGGTTTGCGGTTCGTTGATAAGGATATCTTGTCCAAGCTTCCAGTGGTGCGATCACCGCTTCTTCATAGCGTCCGCTGAAAATCTCCATTGGCGTCCTGGAGGTATCGACAATCTCCCTGCGCAAAACCGCTGGTAAGGTGTTCAGTTCAACCTCTAGCCAGACATGGGTGCAAAGCAGCGCACGATCACTCCAATGCTGGAGATCGCCTCCCAGTCCAAAGAATAGGAAGTTCATTATCGTTGATTTGCCTGAAGAGTTCTCGCCACGGATGACGTTGACTCCTGCGTGAAAACGTTCGTCGTACGCGACGAGGTTTCCCCGCTTTACAACGAGGCGCTTCACTACCAATGAGGGCTTAAGCAGTTGCGTCATAGCGATATTCCAGCAGACCCGACCGAGACTTAATGCCATCCTGCCCTGCAGTCGGGTATTCATTTATCAATGTCTTAAGGAACGCCGACAATTCTGGATTTGCCGCGTTCTGGTCCGTGACGCGCGCTTCCAACTCACCATTTGGTAAGTCTCCAATCAAGAGAACCAGACCGCGTGTCAGCTTCGGCGCATCAATGATCTCGACTCGACCCAACGTCGCGAGTGCAGCGAGTTGGATTGGTTGCATTCTCGCGATCAATGCCTTTTCATCCGGCCATTCGCCGTACGGCCGGGCATGCTCATATCTCACGCCTAACTGCTTGAAACCCGAGTGTTTTCGCCGAAAACGAAACGTGCTTATCCTGAAAGGAAACAATACGTAAAAGTCGAGAACGCGCAAATGATCAACTGCGAGCGCCTCCTCGCGCTCATTCAACTGCAAGATTCGCAGAATGCGAAATACGGCGTGATATGGATCGAGCGCTTCTTGATAGACAATCTGGTTCATCTAGCTCACCGGTTGATGCCAGCGAATGAAGCAAAGCTCAGCAAGCCAGTAGACCATGCCGAGAACGTGGTTTGCATTGACAGTAAAAACACCGCACCCAAACTCTTCTACGATTGGATGAACGATACGGTCGAGAACCATCGCGTTGGTCTCAGATATCGAACGGGTCGGAATGTCGGGGTAGATAACCGAATTGAATTCGGTTTCCACCTTCGCAAGGAAATGCGCGAAAATCTGTTGCGCGGAACTGTAGAGCGCATACCTTTCCAGCAGTTTCGCGAACATCTCCTTTTTCTCGATAGCATCCAGGTAAAATGCCGATTGACCGGAGGCCTTCAGTTTTTGCTCAAGACCGACAATGCCATCGACTGCCTTGCCACGGTGATAGCGAACAAGGTCCTCGATGAGTTCGCTCGTCTCGTTATCAGCGATCTGCTTTTCAAGTTTCTGAAGCAGCTTCTCGACCACCCCCGCCGAAGGCGGAGAGCCATAATTGTTGATAATGTCACGACCAGCCATATCGCGGCCGGCATTCGCGCCCCATTGACTGACACGATTCACTGCGATTCCTCAGTGGCGCTTGTCGCGACCAACAATGTCACCACCAGCTTTGGCCCCAGATTGGTCCGTTGAACTCCCGCCATTTGATGAGGAAAGGTTCTTTTTTGTCACCTGATAGGTAATCAATGAACCAAAGAGGCTTCCACCAAGGAACGCTCCAATAATGCTCGTCCAATCCATAAAATAGAATCCCTCCAACCGAACCTTTGATAGAACATATTTGATCGAGATTGCAAGCATGACGTTAGTGGAGGGTCGCTTTTTCACCGCAGCGCAACGCGATCCGGCGGCGCTCTGATCTTGAAGACCATTTGGACCAGATTTGATCCGCTACGTTGATTGAAGCAGATAACGTAGCGCCCAAACCAGAATAGCCCAGAGAGCTCCGTTGAGCAGACGCAACGATCAGCTCTAAACGAATCTGAAACCCCTATGCCGGCCGCCTGGCGAAGGGCACGCAGAGCAGGGCGCAGCCGGTGAGGATGGCGACGACCATCCAGGCTTCGTTGATCGCCTGGACGCTGGCCGCGGTCTGGACCAGCGGATCGAGCAGCGCCGCGGTATCCGCATCGAATTCCCCATTGTGGCCCGATATGGCCTGAAGAGGTGCGCCGATGAATGTGGCGGCATCGATGTCGCCGGCCCGCAGACGCGCCCAGAGGCCCTGGCCCAGCGGTTCGGAGCGCGTGTAGATGATAGTGTCGATCAGCGCGATGCCGATGGCGCCGCCGAGATTGCGCATCAGATTGAAAAGCCCGCTCGCATCGGGAATGCGATCGGCCGGCAGCGTGCCGAGTGCCAGCCGCGTCGGCGGCAGCAGGCAGAACATGATGGCGACGCCGCGCACGATCTGCGGCCAGAACATCGCATCGTAATCCGAACGCGGATCCTGAAAGGCGCTCATGCCGACGCCGATCGCAAACAGCGCGAAACCGGCGGCCGACAGCAGCCGTGCATCCATGCGCTTCTCCAGCGCGACCGCGATCGGCGCCGTCACCAGCTGGGCGATGCCGGTGACCAGCATCGTCATGCCGATTTCCAGCGCGTCGTGGCCTCTGACGAAAGCGAGAAACACCGGCATCAGATAGACCGAGCCGAACAGGCCGATGCCGAGCACGAAGCTTAAGGTCGAGCCGACGAGAAAATTGCGATCGGCGAAATTGCCCAGATCGACAATCGGCCAGCGCCGGCTGAGCGTGCGAGCGATGAACACACCGCCCGAGACAAGACAGATCGCCAGCAGGCTCAGCACATAGGCCGAGGTCCAGCCGCTGGTCGGCGCCTCTTTCAGGCTGAGTTCCAGCGTCGTCAGCGCGGTCGCCATCAGGAGAAGCGACAGACCGTCGAGATGCCTGAGTTCGGACGGGTCGGCCGGCTGCCGCGGCAGGAAGAATGCCGCCAGGATTGCCGAAGCAATGCCCGGAAGGATGTTGATCAGGAACAGCCAATGCCAGGAATAGGTCTCGGTCAGCCACCCGCCGACGATCGGCCCGACCGTTGGCGCCAGCACCGCCAGCACGCCGGCAATCGTCGTCGCCAGCGCCTGCCGCTCGTTCGGGAACAGGATGAAAACGGCCGAAAACACCGAGGGGATCAGGGTTCCGCCGGAAAAACCCTGCAGCACCCGCCAGGCGACCAGCTCGCCGAAGCTGCCGCTGGCCGCGCAGCCGGCGGAAGCCGTCACGAACAGGCCGATGGCGGTAACGAACAGCCACCGCATGGTCAGAAGCCGCGTCAGCAAGCCGGTGAGCGGGATCGCCACCACCTCGGCAATCAGATAGGCCGTCTGTATCCAACTCATCTGATCCGGATCGATACCCAGCGCCGACTGGATGGTCGGCAGCGACGTCGCCACCACCTGAACGTCGAGGATCGCCATGAACATGCCGATGCACATGGCGAGGAAGCCGAGCCAGACGATGGCGGGCCTTGCATCGGGATGGGCAGGCTCAACTCGTTCCATGCGATGGTCCCGCGCGCGCGGCAATTCTGCCGCGGTTGAGAAGATCGATCATGTTTGCTGTGGAGACGATCGACATGTCAACCGGCATGTCGGGGCAAGAGGGGTCCCAAATGCGATCGAGCCTGACCGGGAAGGCCAGGCTCGATCGTTGATCAGCGGGGGTGAGCCGGGCGTTTTATGCGCCGGGCTCCCTTTGCGTCTTTGATTGCGACTAGCCGCGGAAGAGCGACAGGATGTTCTGCGACGAGGAATTGGCAATCGACAGCGACTGGATCGCCAGCTGCTGTTGCGTCTGCAGGGCGGACAGCTTGCTCGATTCCTCCTCCATATCGGCATCGACCAGCCGGCCGACGCCCGAGTCGATCGAATCCGACAGCGCTCCGACGAAGTCTTCCTGCAGATCGATGCGTGTCGAGATCGAACCCAGTTGTGCACCGGCCGATGTCATCGCCGACAGCGCCGATTCGATGGTCGACAGCGCTGACTGGATCTGACCGGTGGTAAAGTTGGTAATGTCGAGCGAGTAGACGGAATCGCCGTTTGCATCGGCCGTTCCGAGGATACCCGTCGAGGTTTCGATCGAACCGCCGCTCATGCCGAACAGCACATTGCCGGCGGAGCTGGTATCCAGAACGTAATCCGTCATCTTGACGGAAACGGCGCCGGAGCCGTCGCGAACGAAGGAGGATACGACGTTCTTCGTGCCGTCGGCACCGGCGACCCAGTTCTCGCCCGAGAACGACGCCGACTGGGCAATGCTCATCAGCTGCTCTTGCAGCTGGCTGATTTCTTCCTGGACCTTTGATTTGTCGACACCGTCTTCGGTCGCTGCCACCAGCTTGGCTTTGATCTCGTCGACGACGTCGATCGCGCTGTCCATTGCCGTGTAAGCCGTATCGACCTTTGCCGCACCGAGGCCGAGCGCATCGGAGACAGCAGACAGCGCCTTGTTGTCAGAGCGCATCGTGGTGGCGATCGACCAGTAGGCGGCATTGTCGGATGCAGTATCGACCCGATAGCCCGTGGAGACGCTGTTCTGTGTCGTTTCGAGATTGGAATTGATGCTGCGCAGCGTCTGAAGGGCAGCCATCGCGGAGTTGTTGGTATTGATGCTCGTCATCGGAAATTCGCCTGTTTCGGTGGTTGCATATGGTGAAACCCGGGGAAACATCCCGGCCGTGGCGAGCAGCCTCATGCTTATCGACCTGGAGTTTCCGATCAATTCGCCATCGTTGGATTAATTATCGTACTTAAAAGTACCTTAATCGTTAACGCGGCGAGCCCGGCCCTTGTTTTTTTGTTCACCATGAAATTGCGCCTCTCAATGCCTGCGAAAACGGCTCAGGCTGCCGCCTGCAAAAATTTGAGATCGGCAATTGACGCAAAGGCGGGAAACTGACTATCAATATTAAATCAATTTGATTGACTTCAAAAATAAATAACGAGGGAACGTTGGAATGAGATCGAGCAAACGCATGTTTCACAGCATTTCCGTGCACGCCGGCTGGGCAGCGGCAACCGCGCTGACGGCGCTCGTCGCTTTCGGGGCGGGCAGTGCGGCCGCTGAATCGGTGCTGACGATGCACATCGAGGAGCAGACCAGCTGGGTTCAAAATTTCAATCCGTTCGATCTTGCCGGCCGCCGGCAGAGCACGATGGATTTCATCTACGAGCCGCTGGTCATCTTCAATGCCGAGGATGGCGGCAAGCCGGTCTTCCGCCTGGCGACCGGCTATAAATTCTCCGAGGACATGAAATCGGTTACCTACACCCTTCGACCCGGTGTGAAATGGTCCGACGGCCAGCCGCTGACCTCGGCCGATGTGAAATATACGATCGACCTGATGCTGAAGAACGCCGCCCTCGACACGGTCGGCGTCGGCGAGACCGTCGCCTCCGTCGAGACGCCGTCGGCGACCGAGGTGAAGATCGATCTCAAGGCCGTCAACTCCGATTTCCCGGAAACGCTGGCGGACCTCGCGATCGTTCCCGAGCATATCTGGAAGGACGTTTCCGATCCTGTCGCCTTCAAGAACGAGAAGCCGGTCGGTTCCGGCCCGATGACCGAGCTGCGCCGCTTCACGCCGCAGGTCTACGAGCAGTGCCGCAACCCGAACTATTGGGATGCCGCCTCGCTGCATGTCGATTGCTTGAGACTGCCGCAGATCTCCGGCAACGACCAGATGCTCGCCATCCTGCCGGAGGGCAATATGGACTGGATCGGATCCTTCATTCCACAGATCGACAAGACCTTCGTCTCACTCGATGCCGACCATAACGGCTATTGGCAGCCGCCGGCCGAAACCGTCGCTTTCCAGATGAACTTCAAGAGCGGCAATGAAGGCAACCTCGAAGCCTATAAGGACCTGAACTTCCGCCATGCCTTCAGCCTCGCCATGGATCGCAAGTCCATGGTCGATATTGCCGGCTTCGGCTATCCCGTCGTCAATGAGCATGCGACCGGCCTGCCGCCGCGCTTCGAAGGCTGGCGCAACAAGGATGCCGAGGGCGGCAAGGACGCCTTCATGGGCTTCGACACCGAGAAGGCCGGTAAGATTCTCGACGATGCTGGCTACAAGAAGGGTGCTGACGGCTTCCGCACGACGCCGAGCGGCAAGCCGATTGCCTTCCCGATCATTGTTCCGAACGGCTGGACGGACTGGATCGATGCGGTCCAGATCGCGGTCGAAGGCCTGCGCGCCGCCGGCATCAATGCGTCGGTCGCCACGCCTGAATATGAACAATGGCGCAAAGAGATCATCGACGGCAGCTTCGAGGTCGTCATGAACTCCCGCGCCGACGGCGCAACGCCGTTCCGCGGCTACTACCAGAGCCTGTCGACTCCCTATGGCGGACGCATCACCGGCGCCCCCTCGCGCTATTCGAACCCGAAACTGGACACGCTTTTCGATCAATACCTGCAGGCGACGTCGGACGACGACCACAAGAAGATCTTCAACGACATTCAGCTGCTGATCGCCGACGACTTCCCCGTCGTGCCCGTCTTCAACGGGCCGACCTGGTATCAGTTCTCCAGCAAGCGCTTCACCGGCTGGGTCACAGATAAGGATCCGGTGATGAATCCCGAGGATCACGATAACAACCGCATGCGCCTGATGCATCTGCTGCGTCTCAAGCCGGTCAGCTAAACCCAGCGAGGGACTGAAATGCGCATTTCGAGCCGGCGCCTCGGCGTCTATGCGGTCGCGCTGGCCTTTGCCATCGTGGTGAACTTCATCCTTCCCCGGCTGATGCCGGGGAGCCCGGTCGATGCCATGGTTGCCCAGCTCGGTCCGCGGGCAACGCCGGCGGCCGTCGAGGCGATCAAGGCGCGCTTCGGCGCGGTCGACCAGCCGATGCTTTGGCAATTCGTCGATTATCTGAAGGGGCTCGTGACCCTCGATCTCGGCGTCTCCGTGAAATATTACCCCCAGACCGTCGTCCAGGTGCTCGGCCGCTCGACGCTCTGGACCATCTTCCTTGTCACCACAGCGATTGTCTTTTCCCTCTGTGTCGGTGTCGTGCTCGGCGCTGTGTCGGCCTGGCGCCGCGGCGGGCGTTTCGACACGATCGTCTCGCCGCTCTCGGTGATCATGATTTCGGTGCCGCCGGTCATCGTGGCGCTGACGACGCTTTTCGTCTTCGCGGTCTCGCTGCGCTGGTTTCCAGTGGGCTATGCCTACGATCCCAATCTCGATCCCGCCTTCAATTTCACCTTTATCGGCAGCGTTTTCGCCCATGCGATCCTGCCGGTGCTGACGCTTTCGCCGTTTCTGATCGGCGAGTTCCAGACGACGATGCGATCGTCGATGATCTCGGTGCTCGGCGAGGATTATGTGACCATGGGCCGCGCCAAGGGGCTTAGCCACCTCACCGTGATGTTCGGCTATGGCGCGCGCAATGCGATGCTTCCTGTTCTGACCAATCTGGCGCTGATGCTCGGCGCCGTCTTCGGCGGCTCGATCGTCACGGAGATCGTCTTCAACTATCCCGGCCTGGGGCTGACGCTCTATACCGCGAGCATCGCCCGCGATTACCCTGTTATCCAAGGGCAGCTGCTGCTAATGACGCTTGCGACCCTTGGCGCCAACTTCCTCGTCGACATCATCTACGGCTTTGTCGATCCGAGATTGCGGGAGGCGGCGTGATGAGCTTTACGCTGTGGCCGATCCTCAAGCAGAAGAAGGCGCTCGCCGGCCTGATCATCATCGCCGCCCTGTGGCTGATGGCGCTGTTTGCGCCGCTCGTCGCTCCCGGAGAGCCCGGAGCGCGTGTCGGACGCTCGCATCAGCCGCCGTCGATTGAACATGTTCTCGGCACCACCAAAATGGGGCGGGACGTCTATCGCCAATTCGTCTGGGGCGCCCGCAGCTCCCTTTCCGTCGGCTTTGCCACCGGCATTGCCATCACCGTTCTCGGTACGGCGATCGGGCTGGTCGCCGGTTATGCCGGAGGCAGAACGGATGCCTGTCTCGACCTTGCGACCAATGCCGTGCTCGTCATCCCGAACATGCCGCTTCTGATCCTGCTCGCCTCCTTCGCCGGCACGGTGGGGCCGATGACGATCATGACGATCATCGCGCTGACCTCCTGGCCCTGGGGCGCCCGCATGACCCGGTCGCAAACGATGGCGCTGCGCAATCGCGATTTCGTCACCGCTTCGAAGATGATCGGCGAGCCGGCCTGGCGCATCATCTTCGTGGAGATCCTGCCGAACCTGACGACGCTGATCGGCATCAACCTCGTCGGCAGCATCATCTACGCCATCGTTGCCCAGACGACGCTCGAATATCTCGGCTTCGGCGATCCGCTGAAAGTTTCCTGGGGCACGATGCTCTACAACGCCCAGAATTCCTCCGCGATCATGGTCGGCGCCTGGTGGGACATCGGGGTGCCCGCACTTGGCATCGCCCTGACCGGCCTTGGCCTTGCGCTGTTGAATTTCACCTTCGACGAGATCGCCAATCCGCAGCTCCGCTCCGGCCCGGCGCTGAGCCGCTGGTTCCGCCTCAACCGCGCCCGCAACAGGGAACTGGAGCTTGGCCGATGAGCGACAATCTCCTGGAAATCGAAAAACTCAATGTCGATTACCTCGTCGACAAGGGAGAATTCCGCGCCGTGAAGGACGTCTCCTTCACCATCGGCCGCGGCGAGATCTTCGGGCTTGCCGGTGAATCCGGCTGCGGCAAGAGCACGATCGCCTATGCCATCACCCGTCTTTCCAAGGCGCCCGCCTGGATCAGCGGCGGCAGCATCCGGCTCACCGGGCAGGATCTTTTGAAGCTGCCGGAACGCGAGTTGCAGACAATCCGCTGGAAGCGCATCGGAATGGTCTTCCAGAGCGCGATGAATTCGCTCAATCCGCTGATGCGGGTCGAGGCGCAGTTCCACGACGTCCTGCGCCGGCATACCGGCTGCTCGCAGGCGGAATCCCGGGCACGGGCCGAGGAGATGTTCCGCCTCGTCGGCATTCCCACCCATCGCCTCGGCGATTACCCGCACCAGTTCTCCGGCGGCATGCGCCAGCGCATCGTCATCGCGATCTGCCTGGCGCTGAGACCGGAACTGATCATCATGGACGAGCCGACGACGGCGCTCGACGTCGTCGTGCAGCGGGAAATCCTCGAACAGGTCGTCGACCTGCAGCGCAGCTACGGCTTCTCCGTGCTCTTCATCACCCACGACCTGCATCTGATGGCACAGCTCTGCCGGCGCATCGGCGTCATGCTGAAGGGCGAGCTCGTCGAAGTGGGCGATGTCAGCAAGGTCGCTCATGCGCCGAAGCACGAATATACGCAGAAGCTATGGAATGCCATTCCGCAGCTTCCGGACAATCGGCATCTATCGGGAGTCGTGGCATGAAAGCGGAGGCAAATCCCGTTATCGCCGAAGCGGTGATCCGGCTCGAGGATATCAAGCGCGATTTCGGCCCGGTGCGGGCGCTGAAAGGCGTGTCCTTCTCGCTTTTTCCCGGCCGGGCATTGGCGCTCGTCGGCGAATCCGGCTGCGGCAAGACGACCTGTGCCCGCATCATCGCGCGGCTGGACAAGCCGACCGGCGGCAGGCTGTTTTTCCGCGGGCAGGAGCTGACCGCCCGCGGCGAGGCTGGGGCTGAACGCAGTTACCGCCGGGAAGTGCAGATGGTCTTCCAGGATCCATTCTCGTCGCTCAACCCGGCCTTCACCGTCAGCCATCATCTGGCGCGGCCGCTGCAACTGCATCGGCAGAGCGGCGTGAAGGCCGATCTCGCCCAGGAGATTACCCGGCTGCTCGCAAGCGTCGGGCTGGAACCCGAAGTGACCCGGCAGAAATTCCCGCATGAACTTTCGGGCGGGCAACGCCAGCGTGTCAACATCGCCCGGGCGTTAGCCGTCGCACCGAGCGTGCTGGTCGCTGACGAGCCGACCTCGATGCTCGACGTTTCCATCCGCAAGGATATTCTCGATCTGCTCGCCAGGGTGAAACGGGAAAACGATCTCGCCATGCTCTATATCACCCACGATATCGCAACGGCGGCGCATGTGGCCGAGGAGATTGTCGTGATGTTTGCCGGCCAGATGGTCGAATGGGGCGACACCGAAAGCGTTCTTTCCGACCCGCGCCATCCCTATACCAGGCTGCTGCTGTCCGCCGTTCCGGACGGCAGCAGGCCGTTCGTGACCGGCGGAAGCGCGCGTTTCCTCGAACAGGCGGAAAAGGTGCGGTCGCTGAGCCGCCCTGAATCGGCTGACATCGAGCAGGTCGGCCCCAACCACTTCATCCGCGCGCTCGGCGTTTCCAATGCCAGACTGCCCAAGAGCTGATTTTCAAAAGCCCGCTTCTCAAGAGGCCAATGTTCAAAAGGAAAGAGTGACCATGTCCACACCGCGACCGAAAACCCTGCGGCTTGAAACCCTTTGGAACCCGCCGGCCGACGGCAAGGAGTTCTCCTATGTTCTGCGTCTCAAGAACCTCGGCAGCGCGCCGATTTCGGGCTTCTCGCTTTGCATCAGCGGTCCGGGCCGGGTCGATCCGGCCGGACGGGTCGAAGGCGCCACGGTCTCAAAGCGGCTCTCCAATTTCACCGAATTCCAGCCCCCGGCCGATTTCGTTCTCGCCGCCGGCGAGACCTGGACGATCTCGGTCTACGCGCTGAGCTGGCAGTTCCGCCATTGGACGGACGGCGCGACAAGCGCCTATCTCGCGCTTTCCGACGGCGGCACCATCGTGCTCGGCATCGAGCCGACGCGCTCTTCGGTCAGCAACGCGGCCCTGAAGCGAGGCGCCGAGATCTATCCGGTTCCCGTCAATGCGCCGGTTCAGGTGTCGATCATTCCCTGGCCGAACCATGTGGCGGTCGCCGCGCGCCGTCCATTGCCGGCCGGTTTTGCCCCGCGGGCGCAGAGCGCCGAAGGGGAGGCGGCAGCGCAGAGCTTCGCGGCACTGGTGGACCATCTCTTCGCCGTCGAAGGCATCGTGCGCACCGAAGCGGAAGGTGCCGTGCCCGTCGCCCTGAAGGATGCCGCCGGCTTCGCCCCCGAGGCCTATCGGCTGAGCTTTGACGAGGAGAGGCTGACGGTCGAGGCGAGCAGCCGGACCGGCTTTCTCTACGGCCTCGTCACCCTCGGCCAGATTTGGCGCGGTGCAAGGCTGCATCCCGGCGTCTTCCAGTTTCCGGCATCCGGCGAGATCGTCGACGAGCCGGCGATGGGCTGGCGCGGACTGCATCTCGATGTCGCCCGCCAGTTCTACGGCGCGGCCGAGGTCAAGAAGCTGATCGCGGTGCTTGCCTGGAACAAGCTCAACCGCTTCCACTGGCACCTTTCCGACGACGAGGCCTGGCGCGTCGAGATCGACGCCTATCCGGCGCTGACCGCGGTCGGCGCCTGGCGCGGCCACGGCCTTGCGGTGCCGCCACTCCTCGGTTCGAGCCCGGCCCGCACAGGCGGCTACTATCCCAAATCGGTCATCCGGGAGATTGTGGCTGAGGCAAAGAGCTTCGGCGTCGAGATCGTGCCGGAGATCGACATGCCCGGCCATTGCTACGCCATGCAGCAGGCGATACCCGAACTGCGCGATCCGGCCGAGGTCGGCAGCTATTATTCGGTTCAGGGCTTTCCCGACAACTGCATCAATCCCGCCCTCGAGAAGACCTACGAGATCGTCGAGACCATCCTGACCGAACTCATCGAGCTCTTTCCATTCAAGACAATCCATCTCGGCGCCGACGAAGTGCCGCTCGGCGCGTGGTCCGGCTCGCCGGCAGCGCTCGAACGGCTGCGCGCTGTCGCCGGCGACGCGGTTGCCGACGCCCATGCCAAGCGGCTGAACGTCGTGACCAATACCCATGGCGCCGACGATATCCACGGCTCGGGTGCGGCCATCCTGCAGGCGGAATTCCTGGAGCGGGTCCAGCGCTTCCTGGCGAGCAAGGGCTGCATCACCGGCGGCTGGGAAGAGGCGGCCCACGGCGATGTCATCGACAAAGCGAAGAGCTATCTCTGCAGCTGGCGCAATGTCGAAGTCTCGGCCGAACTTGCCGAACGCGGCTACGAGATGGTCGTCTGCCCTGGCCAGGTCTATTACCTCGACATGGCGCTGAGGCCGGACTGGGACGAGCCCGGCGCCAGCTGGGCGGGAACGTCGGATGCGGAAAAACTCTATAATTTCGATCCGGTCGGCGGCTGGACAGCGGCGCAGAAAGGCAAGCTCCTCGGCATCCAGGCCTGCATCTGGTCCGAACCGATGACGGATCGCGCCGTTTTCGACCGCCTCGTTTTCCCGCGTCTTTCCGGGCTTGCCGAAACCGGCTGGACGAAGCCGTCGGCGAAATCATGGGAGCGCTTCAAGGCGCTGGCCGGGCTGATGCCGCTGCTCTATGGGTTGCAGGAGTCGTAAACCGGGCCTCGCACCGCCATGGGATTTGCGGATCGTCGCGCGCGCCGAGAAAGGTGCGCGAACGACGACGCTGAACTATTGGTCAATCCCGGCGGTCACTTCGCGACGGCCTGCTGAAGCGCGCCTTCCATGGCTTGCAAATTGAGCTGCGAGACGAGATAGGTTCGGCCCTCGTTAGAGCCCGACGACACCTGGCAATTCCGAGATATCGGCGATCTCGGTGTAGCCGTAATAGGGATTGGCCGGCTCATGACCGCGATTGACCCAAACCTTGTGCTTGATCCCGAGGTCATGGGCGCTCATCAGATCGTAGCGGAACGAGGAGGAGCAATGGAGTATGTCTTCCGGACCGCAGCCGAGCATGTCCAGCATATATTCGAAGGCGCGGAAATGCGGCTTGTAGGCACCAGCTTCTTCGGCGGTATAAACTGCGTAGAAGGGGGCGCCGAGCTTTCCGACGTTCGACACGATCTGCGCGTTCATGGCGTTCGAAAGGATGACAAGCGGAATTTCCTTGGCGACCTTGGCAAGACCAGCCGGAACGTCGGCGTGCGGTCCCCAGGTCGGTACGCGTTCGTATACGAGCCTTGCGTCTTCGTCCCTGAAGTCGATGCCGTTGCGTTTGCAGGTTCTTGAGAGCGCGTTATGGACCACGTCGGCATAGGGCTTCCAATCCCCGATGACTTCATCGAGTCGGTATGCGGAGAAGTCCTTGATGAACTCGAGCATCTTCTGCTCGTTCATGCGGTCGCCATAAAGGTCGCGTGCGGCCTCCGCCATCTGAAAGTTGATCAGCGTGCCGTGGCAGTCGAACGTGATGTATTTCGGGCGGAAAATAGCCATGCGCTTCGTCCTTGATTTGGCTTCGGGAAAGCCGTCTGCTTCGAGAGAAAGCATAGGTCAGCGTCGGTCGCTGAGAAGGCTGAATTCCCCGACGTCTTGAGCAGGAAATTCTGAATTTGCAGGTCCGAATGCGTTTTTGATTGCGATGGACAGTGAATCTCCTGCCCTGACTGTCGGTGACGGTCGGCCGTTGGGGCACCCGATCGGGTTAACGCGGTAAGTATTGTAGAATATGCGAATGCACGCATAATTCCCGCGGCTGGCGCTGCCAGGCAAGACCGATCGAGGGCTGTTGGGGGATACCATGGAAACGATCGCCGAAGACGCCGATGCTGGCGTCGTGTCACCCGAGCTCGTGGTCGATGCACTGTTTGCCTGCCGCAAGACGGCAGCGATCAGGGCGGCCATCGAGCTCGATCTCTTTACCCATATCGGCAAGGGCAAAACGGCAGCCTTGCTGGCATCGGCAACAAGTGCTGCGGAGCGTGGGGTGCGCATCCTCTGCGACTACCTCGTGGTCCACGGTTTCCTGACAAAGGAGAGCGGAGAGTACCGGATGACCCCGGCGACCAGAATGTTCCTCGATCGCAATTCTCCGGCCTATATGGGCTCCGCAGTCGAGTTCGTCGCCGCACCTGAAATACTGGATAATTTCCTGCGCGATCCGGCCGCCGTCGTGCGAAACGGCGGTTCGCCCGGGCTCGCGAACATGTCGCCGGACAATCCCGTCTGGTTGAAGTTTGCGCGCGGCATGGGCTCCTTTACCGGCCTCAGCGCCAAATTACTGGCTGACGAAATCTCTGGCTTGGGAAAGCCCTTCAAAAAGGTTTTAGACATTGCGGCAGGTCCGGGCTTGTTCGGGATCGAAATTGCAAAGGCCCTTCCGTCGGCGGAGATCGTCGCCGTCGATTGGGCCGCGGTCCTGGAGCTGTCGCGGCAGAATGCGGATAAAGCCGGCGTGGCTGACCGGTACCGCACGATCGCCGGCAGTGCCTTCGATGTCGACTGGGGCACGGATTACGATCTCGTCCTGCTGCCGAATTTCCTGCACCACTTCGATCTGCCGACATGCGCGGGGCTGCTGCGAAAGATCATCGCGAGCCTTGTAGAGGGCGGCAGGATCGTCGCGGTCGATTTCGTGCCGAACGAAGATCGGGTGTCGCCGCCTTTCCCGGCGGCCTTCTCCTGGGAGATGCTCGCCAGCACGCCGGCCGGCCAGGCCTATACGCGAAATGAGCTGAGCGAGATGGCAAGACTGGCCGGTCTTGCCGGCGTCACAGTCAAACCGATGCCGCCAACGCCGGCAAGTCTCATTCTGTTTGAATAGCCGCGACCGTCGCTTAGCCGACCGGCTTTTGCAGAACGTCGAAGCGCGGATTGGTTTCGGAAAAGATCGGCAGGGCGGCGGCGCCGAGGATGGCCGTGTCCTTGCCGGTCATGCCGATCATCACACGGGGCAGATTACGCGTCCGGTTGGGATCGATCGGAACGTGCAGCGGCTCCAGCCGTTCGGCCAGCCGGCGCATCAGCGATGTCGATATGCTGCCGCCGAGCACGATGGTCTGCGGATCGAAGGCAAGTTCGAGGAAGTCGAGCGTCTGCCGCAGCGGCTGGACGGCCTGATCGAGCCAGGCATCCAGACCTTCGCCGCCCTCAGCGATCAGCGTGTCGAGATCGTCTGAAGACAGTTCCTCGGCATTGGCAATGCCCATGAATTCGTAAGCGACGGTTGGCGAGATGTAGCGGTCGAGGCAGCCGCGCTTACCGCAACTGCAGAGCTTGCCGTGCGGCTCGACGATGATATGGCCGATCTCGCCGGCATTGTTGCGGCTGCCTTTGTAGAGATGGCCGTCGAGGAACATGCCGGCGCCGATGCCGCCGCCGCCGGCAAGAAACAAATAGACGAAGCTGCTCAAACCGCGCGCGACGCCGTGAAGGCGCTCGCCGATCGCGGCTGCGGTTGCGTCGTTTTCGACGAGCACCGGTACCTTGACCCGCTGTTCCAGCTCATGCCCGACCGGAAAATCCTGCCAGCCCGGCAGGTTCTGCGGGCTGAGAGAGGTGATGCCGCCGTCGGCATAGCGGCCGGGCAGGGCCATGCCGACGCCGAGCAGCCGGTTTCGGTCGAATGTGAAGGCCTGCTGAATGTCCTCGACAATCGATTGCAGAACCGGCATCGCCCGCTGCGGATCGGGATGTTCGATAGGGCGCTCGATACGGGCGCGGACGGCGCCGGAGAGATCCGTCAGAACCCCGCTGGCGCGCTGGCGGCCAAGCTCGAGACCGATCGAATAGGCGCCGGCGGGATTGATGGAATAGGGAATGATCGGCTGTCCCCGCGCCAGCTTTTGCGCCTCGGCCGGAACGAGCAGATGCGACCGTTCCAGTTCCTCGACGATATTCGACACGGTCTGGGCGGTCAGCGCCGTCATCCGGGCGATCGCCGCACGCGACAAGGGACCGTTGGTCCGCACGGCCTCGATCACCACACGCCGGTTGTGAGACTTGGCCTGCTCGAGATTGGTGCCGGAGATCGCCTTCATGTCGCCTTCAAAGGAAATGGTGCCTCACCCTTGTCATAAGACCGATAGTGATGAAAGCCACATTCTTCGTCAGGTCTATTGAACCTCGGCATCGGCGGGCGCAACGGCATTGCGCCGCTGCAGGAGGCCGAGGATGGCGATGCCCGAGAGGCCGGTTACGGCGCTCAGCATGGCGGTTCCGGAATAACCGGTCGCCCAAGTGCCGGCGGCAAAAACCAATGCGCCGATCCCTGCACTCGCGAAGATATTGACGGAGATCAGCGCGCTGCCGAGCCCCGGCCGATCGGCGATGAGATCCTGCAGATAGGTGATCGGAAAGCTGATGATCGCCGCAGCACCGATGCCGGCGAGCAAGGTCAGCGCATAAAGATGCCATGGCTCGGAGGCAAAGCCGAGAAGGCTGAGGAATAAGGCATAGATGATGGTGCCGGCGGCAAGCGCCGTCATCTGGCCGGTCTTCCGCGCAATCCGCGACCAGACGATGATGAAGACGACCTCCAGCAGGGCGACGATGCCGACCAGAATACCGACATCGCTGAGCCGGCCATGGGCGGCGCCGGTGGCGATCAGCGGCAGAAGCGCGTCGTTCAGATGCAGGGTGCTGGTGATCAGCGCCACGCCTGCGATATGCGCCGAAATCCGCGGCGAAACCACCTGCCTGAGCGCGCCGAAATAGGTGAGGTGATGAGCCGCGGCCATTTTCGCTCCGGCCCGTTTCGGCAGCGCGAAGAGGATGATGCCCTGGCACACAAGGCAGGCGATGGCGGCGAAGAGATAGGCCGGCAGCATGCTCGACGCACCGGAGAGCACAAGGCCGGTAATGCCCGGAATCAATACCCAGGAGAGCGAGATCATGGCGCGCACGCCCGAGTTGGCCGTCACCATGTCATTGCGGTTCATGCCCTGCATCGCGGCGCGCGCATTGGCAAACAGCAGCGAATTCAGCGCTCCGAAGATCGGCAGCGGCAGCAGCCCGCTGATGGCGAAGATCGCCGCACTTGGAAAGGCATAGACCATGCCGTAACCGACGATGCCGAAGATGCAAGCGCCGATCATCGCCGAACGGTATTCGCCGAGCCGGTCGGCAAGATTGCCGAGCAGGACGCTGACGACGACGTTCACCGCCGCCGAGGCGAAGCTCAGGAAGGAATAGAGGCCATCGCTCAGGCCCAGTTCGCGGATGCCGACGATCGAGCGATAGGGCGCCGTCATCGCCCCCGCCATTCCGAAAGTAAAAATGGCGATCATGCTGGCGCGCATCGCCGGATTGCGGAAAACGTCGGGGAAGAGGCGGCTCATGGGGTCATCAATTGTCAGGGAAATCGGCAGGCACGGCCGCGGCGGGCAGTCCGGGAACTCATGTCATGCTATCGTTTTAACTCAGAGATCGCAGCCCTGAATTTCAGTAATGTTCCGATTGCGAGAAGGTTCGCGCCAGCTCGGCCTGTCCGGCGGTGAGGCCGCAATCGACGGGCAGGCAGACGCCTGAAATGGCGGCGGCGAGCGGACCGGCCAGGAAGCCCACGGCATTGGCGACATCCCGGGGATCGACGACACGCTGCAGCGGATACCAGCGGCGCGCCTCCTCGAAGACATTCGGATTGGCGGCGGCGCGTTTCTCCCAGGCCTGCGTCTTCACCGTGCCGGGCGCGACGGCGTTGGAGCGGATGCCGAACTTGCCGTATTCGACGGCAACCAGCCGGGTGAAATGCAGGAGGCCGGCCTTGGCGGCGCTATAGGCCGGGTGCCCGAAGACATTCATGCCATTGACCGAGGCGATGTTGACGACGGAACCCTTCGAGGCCTTCAGCATCGGCTCGAAGGCGCGGAAACACAGGAATGCCGCTTCGAGATTGAGCGCATTGTCCGCCCGCCAGATCTCCGGCGTCGTCTCGTGCAGGCTGGTGGCGCGGGCGGCACCGGCATTGTTGACCAGGGTTCGCACCAGGCCGGCGTCGGCGGCGCGTCCGGCCAATTCCGATATGCTCGCCTCGCTGGTCACATCGCATCCGGCGGCGACGAAGCGATCGGCCGGCCCGAGCTTCGAGGCGACGGCTGAGGCAGCCGCAGCATCGATATCGGCGAGAAACACGACATCATGGTCATCGGCGAGCTTTGCTGCGATCGCAGCGCCGATATCGCCCGCCGCGCCGGTCACGATCGCTATCGACTTCGTCATGTTCCGTCGCTCCCGTTCATCAGCCTCAATCTCCAAGCAATTGCCGGTCGTCGCCGTCGCGGTGAATGACGAGCTGCTGCTTGATGCGCCGCAGCGTGGTCGTCGCCTTCGGCTGAACCGCATAGGCGACCAGGCTCGACAGAATATCGACCGTGGCGATATAGGCGATGCGCGTCGAGGTCGGGCGGTAGATATTATTGCCTTCAGGAAGGTCGATCGGCACGACGATTTCGGCCGCCTTGGCAACCGGGCTTTCCGTCTGGGTCAGCGCGATCGTCTTCACCTTGGCGCCGCGGGCAAGCTCGAAGGCCCGCACCAGCTCCAGATTGCGCCCCGAGAAGGACGAGCCGATCAGCACATCGCCCGGCCTTGCCGCGGCCGCCATCATCAGCTGCATGCTGTGATCGGAACTGGCCGTGATGCGAAGCCCGAGACGGAAGAGCCGGTTCTGCAGCTCGTCGGCGATCATCGACGAATTGCCGCCCGAGCCGAAGGCATAGATCATATCGGCCTTGGCGATATGCGAAACGGCGGCTTCGATCGCGGTGAGATCGAGCGACCGGTGCAGCAGAAACAGCGCGTTCTGCGCCTTGGTGATGATATCCTGGGCGACATCGGCCGGATCGGTGCTTTTCGATTCCGGCTTCAGATAGCGCACGCCGATATGGGCGGTGCGGGCGAGCTGCACCTTGAAATCGGAAAAGCTCTCGCATCCCAGCCGCCGGCAAAAGCGGGTGACGGTCGGCGGCGAGACTTCGGCCCGTTCGGCCAGCTCGATGATCGAGGCGTTCACGGCGAACTCGAAATCGTTGACGATGATCTCGGCGATGCGGCTTTCGGAGGGAGAGAGCCGGCCCTTGTCTTCCTGCAATGTCGAAAAGATATCCAAAGCCGCTCCCGCCCTTATTCTCTATGCACCCTTCTTCTTATAGGCCACGCAGTCGATCTCAACCTTGCAATCGACCATCATCGACGATTGCACACAGGCGCGCGCCGGCGGATGCTCGCCGAAATACTCCTGATAGATCTTGTTGAAGGTCCAGAAGTCGCGCGGATCGTCGAGCCAGACGCCGACGCGCACGACATCCTCGACGCCGTATCCGGCCTCTTCGAGTATATCAAGCACGTTGGCGATCGTCTTGTGGGTCTGGGCGATGATGTTGCCGTCGATGATCTCGCCATCTTCCATTGCAACCTGGCCGGAAACATAGAGCCATCCGTCGGCCTCGACCGCACGCGCGAAAGGCAGCGCCTTGCCGCCGGCCCCCGTTTGAACAGTGCCATAGCGCTTGATGGGCATGCTGAAGTCCTTGCAAATTATTTTCTTGATAAGTTGACAAATGACCATAGAAAGCAGAATTTGACCAGTGAAAAACATGTATTATGAAAAGAATTTCAATCCGGGGCTGATATGCGCGACCCTTTCCAGAATCCCTTCCTCTCCGACAGCGCCCGGCAGGCGATCTGGGAAATGCTCGTTCCGCGCGATATCGATGCTTTTCTCGCCGCCGACTGGTCGAAGGTCGAGGATGATTTCGTCGAAGAGGGCTTCATCGGCATCGACGCCCAGAAGCAGGTGAGCCCCGACAGGTGGCGGCTCGCCTTTCCGACGCTGTCGGCCTATCGCCAGGAATGGCTGAGGCAGGCGAAGGATTTTGCCGAGCAGCACTTCGCGGAAGATGCGCGCACGGCGATCTTCACCACGACGACGCTCGAGGATATCGAGATCGAAGGCGAGATGGCGCTGGTGCGCAAGAAATTCGACGGCGGCATCACCAGGGCTGACGGCACCCGCGACGTCCTGCAATGGCAGACGCTCTATTATTGCCGGCTGCACCAGGGGCGCTGGAAAATCTCAGGTTTCACCGGCTACCTGCCGAACCCGATGGGCTAAAGCGGGAAGACAACACGAAGGCGACTTTCTTGCGCATTTTCACGGCGGCATTGGCGACCGAGACCAATACTTTCTCCCCGATCTGCGTGGATCGCCGCGCATTCGAAGCCTCGCTTTATGCGCCCCCCGGCCAGCATCCGGAAACGCCGACGCTCTGCACCGCGCCGATCACCGTCGGAAGGCGCGTCGCCCGGGAAAAGGGCTGGCAGCTGATCGAGGGAACCGCCACCTGGGCCGATCCCGCCGGCCTCGTCAACCGGGCGACCTATGAGGAATTGCGCGATGAAATCCTCGACCAGTTGAGAGCAGCAATGCCGGTCGATGCCGTCGTCATGGGCCTGCATGGCGCCATGGTGGCGGCTGGATATGAGGATACGGAAGGCGATCTTCTCCAGCGCATGCGTGAGATCGTCGGTCCCGATGTTCTCATCTGCGCCGAGCTCGATCCGCACAGCCACCTGACGGCCAAACGCGTCGCCGCCCTCGATTTCGCCGTCTATTTCAAGGAGTTTCCGCATACGGACTTCGTCGACCGCGCCGAGGATCTCTGGCGCATCGCCGTCGACACGCTGGAAGGCCGGGTCAAGCCTGTGATCTCGGTGTTCGACTGCCGGATGATCGACGTCTTCCCGACCTCGCGCGAGCCGATGCGCTCCTTCGTCGACAAGATCATGCGGATCGAAAAAGACGATCCCGATATCCTGTCGATCTCGGTGATCCACGGCTTCATGGTCGGCGACGTTCCCGAAATGGGAACGAAGCTGCTGGTCGTCACCGACGACAAGCCGGAAAAGGGCGCCGCCTTGGCACGTGACCTCGGCCTCGAACTCTTCTCCAAGCGCGGCACTTTCATGGTGCCGCAGATCGACGAGAGGCAAGCCGTCTCGCGCGCCATGGTCGCCACCGCATGGCCCGTCGTCATCGCCGATGTCTGGGACAATCCGGGCGGCGGCACGGCCGGCGATGCGACCGTCATCCTCGCCGAGCTGATGGCCCGCGGCGTCAGCAGTGCGGCGGTCGGCACCATCTGGGATCCGATGGCGGTGCAGATCTGTTTTGCGGCGGGCGAGGGGGCGGAAATTCCGCTGCGCTTCGGTGCCAAATCGGCGCCCGGCACCGGCAATCCGATCGATGGCACCGTCAAGGTCGTCAAGCTGGTGAAAAACGCCGAGATGCAGTTCGGCGAGAGCCTGGCGCCGTTCGGCGATGCCGCCCACATCGTGCTCGACGGCATCGACATCATCCTCAATTCGACGCGCGCCCAGAGCTTCGATCCCAGCCTGTTTTCGGCGATGGGCATCGATCCCGAGAAGCAGAAGATCCTGGTGATCAAATCCACCAATCACTTCTTCGCCTCCTTCTCCAGGATCGCTGCCGAAATCCTTTACTGCTCCGCCGGAACGCCCTATCCCAATAATCCGGCGACGACGCCGTATCGGCGGGCGCCGAAGACGATTTGGCCGATCGTCGCCGATCCACATGGAAGAGAACGCGGAGCCGCCTAGATGCCTGATGCCAGCTTTGCCGTCGTCGCCAAGGCAGGCGACAGGATCGCCGATCTCTCGACGCCGCGCCCTGTGATCGACGAAGACAGGTTGGCTGCCAACATCGCCCGCGTTCAATCCTATATGGATCGGCACGGGCTGAACTTCCGCCCGCATATCAAGACGCACAAGATCCCGGCGCTCGCCGTCGCCCAGGTCGCCGCCGGCGCCAAGGGCATCAACTGCCAGAAGGTGACGGAGGCGGAAGTCTTCGCCGCAGCCGGCTTCGGCGACATCCTGATCACCTTCAACATCCTCGGGCAGCAGAAGCTGGAGCGCCTGGCGAAGCTGAACGAGAAAATCCCGGCGCTGAAGGTCGTCGCCGACAGCGAAACGACGGTCGATGGGCTCGCCGCGCATTTTTCCGGCCACAAGCCGCTGACCGTGCTGGTGGAATGCGACACCGGCGGCGGCCGCTGCGGCGTGCAGACACCGGAAGAGGCCGCCGCGCTCGCCCGGCGCATCGCTGCCGCCGACGGCCTCACCTTCGGCGGCATCGTCACCTATCCCAAACCGCAATCGGCCGCCGCCATCGAAGCCTTCATCGCCGAGACGCTGGACCTCCTGCAATCCGACGGCATCGCCTGCCCGATCGTCAGCAATGGCGGAACGCCGAGCCTGTTCGAGGCGCATCTCGTCACCTCCGCCACCGAACACCGCGCCGGCACCTATATCTATAACGACCGCCAGATGGTGCGCATGGGCCATTGCAGCGAGGACGATTGCGCCATGCACGTGCTCGCCACCGTCGTCTCCCGCCCAACCGCCGACCGCGCCGTCATCGATGCCGGCTCGAAAGCCCTGACCTCGGACCTCCAGGGCTTCAGCGATTACGGCCTGATCGTCGGCTATCCCCAAGCGCGCATCACCAGCCTCTCGGAAGAACACGGCGTGATCGATCTTGCAAACTGCACCGGCCCCCGGCCGCAGATCGGCGAGAAGCTGTTCATCATCCCGAACCACACCTGCGTGGTGTCTAACCTGTTCGATACGATGGTGTTTCATCGGGGTGGCGTGGTGACCCGCATCGAGGAAGTCGCGGCCCGCGGCCTCGTCTGGTAGCGGCGGTTTCGGTTGCGGGTGAAATTGCCCTGATCGCCGAAGGCCGCTGTTTATTGGGGATTGCTCGCGATCTCTGTAGGATACAGTCGCTGGCATCGCAAAACGTGTGCGCGGCGGATGACTTCGTTGCGCCAATGGCCGACATGGCTCTACGGACGAGTGTCCGCTTTGGGTCGGCAGCGGAATGACAGTTTTTGGTGAATGGGTAGTAGATAGCGGTCGTTCCGACGCAGAACCGATTCGGCCGAAGATCACGAACGTGAATCCTCTTTCCATGCCTGAACGGGAGACACGACTTGGAAACAGTCAACTGCGGGCCCACATCTGAACAGCGAAGGCGAGCGGTGCCGCGGGGATGACTATGTTTGGTCCGTTGCCGCGCTCTGTTGCTTCCGTGCGGCGCACCGCAGCCAGTCAGTCGGAAGATCGAGCGGCCACGCCTTCAACGTGTCTTCGCCGCCTAACGCGGTAGCGTCACCTCGTTATCGGCCGTGGCACTTCTTGTATTTCAGCCCGCTCTTACAGGGGCACGGGTCGTTTCGACCCACTTTAGGGATGCCGACTGCAGGCTGTATCTTTTGCGGCGCTGCTTTCTGACCCCGCACGAAGTTCTTAGCACGCTGCTTCATGCGTTCCGCGTCATCAAAAATATGCGCGTTGCCCTCAGTGCGGTTTGTGGGTCGAGTGACCGAGAAGGTGGAGGCTGCCTTGTAAGTACCACCGGCTGTCGTTTCGATCATCAATCCGGTCACCGTCCCGGCAGGTGTCATCAGGGCTGCCGAACTCGCTTTGTCGTTCACCTTCTTCCAGTCGATGATGCCACCGGATCTGTGGAGCCATATGAAGAACGGTGTTTCCGCTTCCTGACCGTAAATGAAGTAGCGGCCGTCGTGTTGATTCAATGATTTGCGAAGCTCAACAAGCATCGCCGCAAACTCTTTGCGACCTTCGCTACCCAGATTCCTGAGGTAACTGTCCGCGCGAAGCCAACCGGCCTTACGCGTCGCGTCGAGAGCCCCCAAGAGCTTGAGCATTTCGTCGGGATATTCTTGTGTCGGACGTGGATCAGTCTCCCAGTTTTCACCTTCGAAGCTTCGGTCAACGTCAAAGCTCATCCCATCCCACACAACGAAGTCGGCGTCTTTCTTGAGCTGCTCGGTTAGTTCGATATCGACTCGGTTTTTCTTCAAATAGGCGCCCAGATGGTCCAGCTCGTCGAACAGGTGGGCGCGACGCAAGCCAGCCACGGCCTGTCGCACTTCCATATAGTGCGCGAATTCGCCCGGTGTCGGCAGGAAGCGCCTAAGGACAAACAGGTCATCGATCGAAAGGGAAATGAAAGCGTGTTTCTTAAGCAAAGGCACGATTTCGGGCAGTTCCTTACAGAATGCCGAAAGCGGAGAGAACGATTCAACCGTAAGTCCGATGGGTAGCATGACACGGTAGTCAGTACGGCGCACGCGCGCGCACTCCACGTATTTGCCGTCAATCATATGGAAGAGTGGCACTTCATTGGCAGTGTTCAGGTAGTTGAAGAAGCGCTCACATTGCTTGTAAGCCTTGATGACCAGGTCCTGCACCGACTGAGCATGACGCCCGAAATCCGAGGCCGGTGACGCGATGGTTGCTGCGGCGCCTGCTTTTGCCTCGACTAGATAGAGAACGTCATCAATGAGGATGAGCGTGTCGTTCTCCGACCATTGCTTGCTGACAGGGTCCTTGTAGTAAACCTCCTGCAAAACCTTGGCGCCGGGCAACTGGGTGCTGAGAATGTCGGCGAACGCGGCTTCGCTCGTTGCCTTTTGGCGCTCATTGAACTCGACCTTGTAGACAGGTTTACGCTGCAAGAGGTTGAACAAGAGCGCGCGATACCCGGCGTCGCGGGTAAAGCATGGATCGACGGCGAAATAGTCCGATCCCAGTTTGATCAGCGGTTTTTTGCGGACGGGGAGCGTACGATAGGGCGTGCCGGAGTGTTCGCCAGCCGCGAAAAACTCTTTGTCCTCGCCGCGTTCATAGGCCAAGTCGGCTAGAAGTTCCTGTGGCAGGTCGGTATGACGGCTGACATTGGCAACGCCACCACGAAACATGTCCTCCATGGCTTGCCCGGCCGCTTTCGACTGATCCTTGTTTTCCGCGACCCACTCTTCCATGACCTCTTCGAGCGGTTTTGCTTTTGCTGCCGCAAAGGCACGCGCCGCCTGAAACTGGTTCATCATTTCTTCGATGGCAAAAGTTTGTCCGGTGCGTGCGGCGTCGGCCATGGCTTGAAAGCCCGCAGCAACCTCCCTCGCCCCTACGCCGTAAATCTCTTTTAGGGCCTCGTCATGCGGTTCAAGGACGTAACGGTAGAACTCACCTTCAAGGACCTGGTAGCGGTTGCCACGAAGCAGAACCCAGCTAGACTTGGCGTGAAATTCTATGTCAGCGGTATTTGGCCCGAACGCTCCGTCCTTCTTGTCGGCAGAACTGGCCATGGCGTAAAACATCGCCTGTTCCCTAAGCTTACTGCTTAGCTCAAACAGCTCCGCACATTTCTCTTCACTGAATTTCACCTTGTCCGGTGCCGGGTCTGTGGCCAGCACGGCGTGGATATACTCGAGAAGGAACTGGTTCTGGTTGATGAGGTCATCCGGCCCCTGGGCCTCTCGCTCCTCTTTCGTGACGTCCTGCTCCGACATCGCCTTCATCATGTGCTGCGCATAGATGTAGCCAAGAAGGTCGTGCGGCGGCATACCGACAATAAGCTCACGCATGCGCGCGGCGGTAGCTTCCATATCCTTCATCAAGGATGCTGCGACTTCCTTGCGCTTCTCTTCGTCGGCTTGGTTTTGTATCATGATGTCCCCTAAAACGTTTATTATAACCCAACAGGGTAGACTTCGTATCTCTTCGAGCCACTCACGTCGAAATAGATGATTTATACAAGTGCTGTCTAAAAGCGTTTGCTTCGCAGTTTTGCTCTTACTCAGGAGTCAGCCCATCACCTTGCTCGACGACCTAATTTAGTTTTTTGGAAGGCGTGACCAGAAATCGACGGGCCAGATACCCCCGGCCTTTGGCCTTCGTTCTCAACGTCCGCTTTCGGGAAACCGCGAGTGCAGCGCGAGCGACCAGAATGAAGGCGCGAAGCAGCCGTCGTTCGTTTGGCGGCTTTCATTCCAGTTTTTGCAAATCAAATATTCATTCGGAACGAGAGGGAAACTAGGTGGCGCTGGCCCGTTACAGAATGGCAGCCTTAAGGCACAAATTGTCGGAAACGACCGTAGAGGCGCCCCGCTGGCATAGTCGCGACCCAAAGCTCCCGTTTTCGGTCGTCACGCAAACGCCCCTCCAAAAGGGCGTCGCACTCAGTTCGCCATAGGTTCTTATTGCAGAGCGACGAATAGATCGCTTGCTGCGCTCAAACCACGCTACAGCGAGAAAGTTCGCTACCGGTGCGACGTCGTGATGCCGGCTGCGGTCGGCAGCGTGGTCGGTGCCTGCCATTTGACATCGACTTTGCCCGACGCGGTCAGCCCTTGCCGCAGAAATGCAGCCTGATCGAGCCTGACGACAAGGACGTAATCCCGGCGCTGCCCTGTCGGTGTGATCTGGATCGATCCCTTTTGTCCGAGCGTGGTCGGGATCTTGCCCTTGGTCAGTTCAATCTTGAACAACAGGCCGACCGGACCTGAAAACACCGGGGTAACGACATCGGCGATCATGTAGATCGGCTGTGTGAGCCTCACATGGTAGACCATGCTGTCGCCACTGCGCATATCGAGCGACGTCGACCCCGTTGCCGACTTCGTCCCTGCAACAACCACTGCGCCGCCGATTGGAATGGTGCCGCTTGCCCCGCACAACTCAACTTTGCCTCCAACCACCAAACCGGCAAGGCCAAGTGTGTTCTTAATGCGAAAAGCGAGGCCGTCATTTTCATTCCAACTGTGATCGATATGATCGACGTGGAGCGCGCCGTAGAAAGCTTCGTTGAATGCCGGGACAACTTCGAAACCAATGCGACCTGGAAGTGGCCAAGGGCAATCGGTCCAAGCTCGAGCGATGTAGCCGGAGTAGCCATACGATTTAATCGTCATCGTGCGATCGTTAAATCCAAGTTTGTTGTACGCCTCGACCGTGTCCTCGATTGGCCTTCCGGTTACGTCGAACTGGACATCCTGGCCTGCACGCCCCCGGTACGGTGCCGCCAACGGTGCGAGCACCTCGCGCTCACCGCTAATCTGCTGGTTCAGATCCGCGATTCTGCGATCCAGCTGCGGCGTGGCGCAGGCCCCTAATTGCAGCGCTACGAAGCCCCAAACGATGCTTTTGATGGTGCGGAAAAGTGAAGGGCGGATCATGACGTGCGATCCAGCTTGAAGAAGACATGTATTCCGTCGGCCAGGGTTATGACGCGCTCAGCACGATAGTGATAACTGAGTGACAAGTGAGGGAGGTTCTGGCGCACGTAGAGGGTTCCATTGCTCCCCATCGCGATTTGGGAGTTCGGACTTGGATCGAGCGCGATCGGAAGGTCGCCCTTCAGAGGGATGGTCGCTGCCGGAAGAGCGTCCACGAGTTCCTGGCCTTTTAGTCGAAGCAACGCGCCGACGAATAGCAATTGGCGGAGCCGGAAGATGCTGATCCGAACATCTGGCACTATTTCCCTGATCTCAAATCGAGTGGCGATCTCTCCCTTTTCGGGAGACGCCACCATGATGAGGTCGGCGCGGATACGAACTCGCACCTCGATTTTGCCGGAGCGGTCAACGGCACTAGCGTTGATCGTAACCTGTGGCGGCCCGTCGTCGAACTTCAGTTCGGTATGAGAAACTGTCAAGACGGCACCGCGCGGACTTGGCAGCGGCACCTTGTAGTTGTCTAGACCAGCGAGAAATCGGTTGAATACATCCCCCCGAAGGAAGAGCCGGGCGTCGTAACTCGAGCCTAGCGTGGGGTTAGTCCGAAGGTATGCCTCGGTATCCTTCATGCCTTGAAGCTGAGTTTCGAGTTGCCGGATCTCAAGCCGCTTCAAGCGAGCTGTGATACAACCGCACAGCAGCAGCGACATCGCCACCAGGACAACCGCTGTTCGCCACCCATGGCCCATGTGGCTCATCGTGGAGGCTCCTTTGACGGCGGCACACCGAAATTCTCCAGCAGCTCATAAAGCGATGTGGTCTTGAATGAACCATCGAGCGCGTCGGTCTTTGATGCTGAGGGCTGCTCGCTCAACGTCACTGTTGCGCCAGTCGATGGGTCGGCAACCAGTACCGGCAGGTGGGTAACGTCAATGATGCAAGTGGCCATGCCACCCAGGATCGTGTTTGTTAGACCCGCTTTCTCAATTTCCGCGCGCGCCGCGGCAAGGGCCTGATCGAGGGCAACGAGTCGCGGGTTGGCACGAGCGCTATTTTCGGGAGTTGATTGCGCCTGGAGCAAGGGGACCGTCAGTGAAGGGTTGGGCGCATCAGTATTGCGTTCCAGGGCGGCCTTGATCTTGGGATCAACTGCGGTCGACGCGATCAGAGCTCGATTGTTTTCGGCTACGCGACGGAGCGCCATTTCGCGTGCATCGCGATAGGCGCCAATACTCGCGGAATTCAGTTCGGCAGATCTGTTGATGCCAGGCTGCACGATGAATAGCCGGCCGTCGTCGTCCAGCTTGAAATATGTCGGAACTCCAAGCGGCGCGCGGCAGTAACTTCCTTGTAAGGTAGTACGTGCAGCAACAATGCGATCGCCATCTACTGGCGTGTCCGGTGAGACTGCGACCTGAGCTTGCACAGGCAGCGAGAATAGCACGCTAATGAGAAGAAATAACTTGCGCAATGTCAGCCCCATGACAGCCAAGTCCGCACTTTCGCTTAAGTTGAATATTTTTCCTTGCGCTTGTCAACGCAATTTGACAATCCAAATCAAAATGGCGACGTTTGCTCCCTTTCGTTCCAGCAAGCTTGATCAGGATAAATTCCTGTCACTTACTGCCTCGCACCTAGTCGGCGCGACCGCGCTCACAGGCTCGACACTGATTCCTCGGTCGCGGGTATCGAGCTTCCAGTGACGATCAACTGGCGAGGCCAGCTCGCTGTCCATCTCAAAGTTCGGGGCAGATGACCATATCCATATCCTGAACGGCTATCACGCCCTTGCCATTGATGAGCAGCGGAACGACTTTGCTCCCAATGTCTGGGATGTTCGCCACCTGAGGGATCAGCACGGGGTCATCGCGCAGGCGGGGCCGCTCTCCACAGTTGAGCAGCGCTGGTTTGTAGGTGCTCATGCCAATGTTGGAGGAGGTTATCAAACTCGACCTTCTTGCCCAGGCTCCGCTGCGCTGGATGATGAAGAAGGCGGAATCTCAGGGCTTTCGTTCCGATCGGAGGTCGATCTTGATGGAGATGAAGATGAAGCTTTCCGCCCAGATCACGCTGCCTCCGGGGCAAGCTCACGCCCAGACCGCCCCCTGCTTGAAAAGCGCACGGACTTGGATCACTCGTGATATCTTGCGGGCCTTACATAGCTGCGGTGCCTTGCCAGAAGTTGGTACGAACAAGGAGATCAAGCAATGCGTCGAAATTTTCTTGAAGATTCTTTCGTCTCAAACGCAACGCCCAGCAGGCTTTTCTATATGCTTGCTGGAGCTTCCTTGGCTCTTGTCCTGCCGTTGCTAGTCAAGCGTGGGGCGCCAATGCGCTCCGCTCACTGGCGAGTTGCCGACGTGGAGCGGCATCACCAAAAGGCGGAAACTCGGGGATGGCTACCTTTCTTCGAACAAGCCGCACAAGATAACGGCTTTCATGCGCACGAACTTATGGCCATCGCCTCACGCGAAACAAACATGGAGAATATCAAAGGTGACTACGTCAATGGCGTAGCCCAAGGGTATGGTATTATGCAGATCGACATCAAATCATATCCTGACTTCATAAGGTCTGGCGACTGGAGCGATCCAAAGAAAAATATACAAAAAGGGGCTGAAGTCTTGGCCGAGAAAAAAAATTCTATCGTCAACCACTATGGCAGGAGTAGAACTGTTGGAAAAGGATCAAACAGACTTGCCTACATCGGAGCCACATTAACAAACCTCGGCCTGCTCCGCACTTCTCTCGCAGCTTATAATTGCGGCGAATGGGCTCATGCCACAATGTCAGTATTTGGTGACCCTGATCGGGTTACAACGCAGCGAGATTACTCTACGGATGTAATGAATCGCATAGAGGTTTTTGACAGATTTGTATGAGTTTCGAGTGGTGCCGGCAGGTATATATCGCAGCCCATAGGGCGATTTCTTCAATGTCCGCTTAAAAGTGTCGACGCTGTGTTTTTGAACGACCGACATGAAGGCGCAAGGTTCGTAGAGTGAAAATCACCCCCGAAATCCTGCCGGCGGGCAGCCACAATTGTCTAAGGTGTCATTCGCCCCTAGACCCGACTCCTGGCAAGACGAACCGCCGAAGCCGAATCCGCCGCTTTCAAGCCGCCGTCGGGTTGATCACATTCATATCGATTTCCGTCAGCTCGACGCGCCGCTCAAACGCAATGCCCTCCTCGTCGAAGAGATGGCAGTCGGCGGCGTTGATGCCGGTGGCAACCGGCGCATCGGCGCGGATGCCGACGCTGCCGGGGAGCATGGCGCAGAAGTTTTCGGCCTCGCCGTTGAGCGAGGCGTAAGCGACGGTATTGGCGCCGAGACGCTCGATGACGGTCGGGGTGACGGTGAAGACGATATCGCCGCCGTTGAGCTGGATATGCTCCGGGCGAATGCCGAGCGTCAGGGTCTTGCCTGATATGCCGTCGCGTGGCGTCACCGGCAGAAGGGCGGTCTGGCCGAGATACTCGACTTCGACGCCGGCGGCGCTGACGCCCTTGCAGGTGACGGGGAGAAAATTCATTTTCGGGTTGCCGATGAAGCCGGCGACGAACTGGTTGGCGGGCTTGTGATAAAGCTCCAACGGCGCGCCGGTCTGCGAGATATTGCCGGCGTCGAGCACGACGATGCGGTCGGCCATCGTCATGGCCTCGACCTGGTCGTGCGTGACATAGATCATCGTCGCCTTCAGCTGCCGGTGCAGCTTGGCAAGCTCGATGCGCATGTCGGCGCGGAGTGCTGCGTCAAGGTTGGAGAGCGGCTCGTCGAACAGGAAGATTTTCGGTTCGCGCACGATGGCGCGGCCGATCGCGACGCGCTGTCGCTGGCCGCCGGACAGCATGCCGGGTTTCTGTTGCAGCCGCTGTTCGAGGTGAAGGATGCGCGCCGCGTTTTCCACCTTGGCCTTGAGCTTTTCCTCTTCCATCCTCTCGACCCGAAGCGGGAAGGCGATGTTCTCGAAAACAGTCATGTGCGGATAGAGCGCGTAGGACTGGAAGACCATGGCGATGCCGCGCTTGACCGGCGGCAGGTCGTTGACCCTGATGCCGTTGATGACGATATCTCCAGCCGTCGTCGCATCGAGGCCGGCGATCATCCGCAAGAGCGTGGATTTGCCGCAGCCCGACGGCCCGACGAAGACGACGAACTCGCCATTCTTCACCTCGAGCTGCACGCCCTTCAGAACTTCGTAGTCGCCGTAGAATTTCTGAACTTTGTTGAGAAGGAGCTGTCCCAAAAATCTGTCTCCGCCGGCGGTCTTCGTCGCACATTCAATAGAGGGGAGGGGCCGCGGCTCGTGCCGCGACCCCAGGGAGCCTCAGGAGGGCTTATTTGAAGGCTTCGATTTCACCGGCAGCCTTCTTCAGCGCTGCTTCCGGTTCGGCCTTGCCGGTGACGACCGACTGGATCATCTCGATCATCGAGTTCTGGAAGCCCTTATAGTCGGTGAACAGCGGCTCGGGACCACCATAGCTGATGCCCTCGATGAGCGGCTTCCAATAGGGATCCTTGGCGACGAACTCGTCGACCTTTGCCGAAGGACGCAGCGGGGTGAGGCCGGCGCCGCCCTGCAGCTCGTATTCCGACTGGACGTCGGGCGAGGTGATGAACTTGGCGAACTCGGTCGCCTTGTCCTCGACGCCGGAGCCCTTGAAGATCGCCAGGCTGTCGGTGATCAGCAGCGTGCCGGGGCCCTTGGCATCGGGGCCGAGCGGCAGCGTCGTGATGCCCCAGCTGATCTGCGTCTTCTTCAGGCGGTCGGCGGCACCCGAACCAGCCTGGATCATCGCCACCTTGCCATCGAGGAAGATGGCGCGGACTTCGTTCTGCTCATAGGCCGTCGGGCCTTCTTCGGAGTAGGGGACGATATCCTTGTAGGCCTTCAGCGCGGCGAGAATCTGCGGGCTGTCGAGCGTGACCTTGCCGTCGGCATCGGTCACCGCGCCGTTATTGGTGTAAACCCAATGCATGAACTGGTGCATCGTGTTGTCGAAGGTCTTGGCGGAAAGACCGAAGCCCGGAATGCCAGTCTTTTCCTTGATGGTTTTGGCCATTTCGATTTCTTCGGCCCAGGTCTTCGGCGGCTTCTCGGGGTCAAGGCCGGCCTGCTTGAAGAGATCCTTGTTCCAGTAGAGCGCCTTGGTGGAGAAGGCGATCGGAACGCCCCACTGGTTGCCCTCGAAGGTCACCGTATCGACGATGTGGGGGTAATAGGTCTTCTTCTCATCATCGGTCATCGGCACCGGAACGATAAGGTCGTTCTGCGCGAATTCCTTCAACGTGCGCGAGCCGACATAGGCCATCGCCACCGGCGTGCCGGCGGCAGCGAGCGTCGTTGCCTTGTCCTGGCACTGCGCCCAGCCGACCACCTCAGGCGTGATCTTCCAGCCTGCGTTCTTTTCTTCCCACTGCTTGATGTATTTGGTATGGACCGGGTCGATCGTGTCGCCGCAATAGATCCAGCTGATTTCCTTGTCGGCCGCATGGGCAGTGACCGCAGTCAATGCCGTCGAACCGAGCAAAGCGAGCGCCATAAGGCCTGTCTTGATTGTTATGCTCACGTCGTGACTCCCGTTCTTGTGTTAGCTGTTCACTCGTTTTTTGGTCTTATTGTTTCACCGCACCGGCGGTCAGCCCGCCGACAAGGTAGCGCTGAAGGAAGAAGATGACGACCATCGCCGGCGCGATGCCGACGAAGGAAGCCGCCATCAGTTCGTTCCAGATGACCTCCTGCTTGCCGAAATAAGCAAAGAGACCCACCGGAAGGGGCATGTATTCGGTCTTCGAGTTGAAGGTCAGCGCGAAGATGAATTGCTGGGCGTAAGCGCCGATGAAGGTGGTGATGGCGACGACGATGATCCCCGGCATCGCAATCGGCAGGATGACGCGGCGCAGCGTGTAGAAGTGGCTGGCGCCATCCATATAGGCGGCTTCGTTGAGCTCCTGCGGGATACGGATCATGTAGGTACGCAGCAGCCAGATCGCCGAGGGGATCAGGAAGGCCACGCCAGGCACGATCATGGCGAGATAGGTGTTGAGCACGCCCATGCTGCGCATCAGCCGGAAGAGCGGGATCAAGAGCACGGCGCCGGAGAACATGTTCACCGTCAGGAAGGCGCCGAGCAGGATGCCCATGCCCTTGAACTCGAACTTCGCGAAGGCGTAGGCCGCCGGAATGACGAGGCAGAGCACGATCAGCGTGACGATGATCGAGATGAAGAACGAGTTGAAGATATAGCGCCCGAAACCCGGCACGCTGACCCACATCGTCCGATAGGCTTCGAAGGAACCGTTCTCCGGCCAGAAGCGGTAGGGCGAGGAGAAGAGCTGGCTGAGCGGCTTCAGCGACACCATGAAACCTTCGAAGAAGGGCGCCAGCACGAAGAACAGAAACAAGGCGATGCCGCAATAGATCAGGATGATTTCCCACCAGCGGTAACGGTCGATCATGGCAGCACTGCTCATGCGCGCTTCTCCGGGTTGAGGCGGCGGGTGACGCGGAAATAGGCAAAGCAGAAGAGCGACAGGAAGATGCAGATCAGCACGGCGCGCGCTGCCCCTTCGCCGTATTTTTTCGAGCCGATGGCGGTCTGATAGGTGTCGATGATCATCGTCGTCGTCTCGCCGCTCGGCCCGCCCTGCGTCAGGATCCAGATAATGTCGAAGGAGTTGAAAGTGGCGATCAGCGACAGCATCGACATGGTGATGATGGCGGGCACCATCAGGGGCAGAGTGATGCGGCGGAAGCGGTACCAGCGGCCGGCGCCGTCGGTCCAGGCGGCCTCGTAGAGATCCTTCGGAATCGACTGGATCGCCGCCAGGAAGTAGATCGTCACCAGCGGTACGCCGATCCACACGTCGGTGACGATCGTCGCCCAGAAGGCGGTGCTGCCATAGGCGAGGAAGGCGACCGGACCGTCGACCAGACCGAAGCGCTGCAAAACGCCCGATATCATCCCGAACTGGCCATTATACATCCAGCCCCACATGAAGATGCCGATCGCCATCGGCACGATCCAGGGCGGCATGGTCAATAGCCGGAACAGCGAGCGGCCGGGTACGGCGGCATTCAGCATCGTCGCGCCGAAGGTGCCGATCACCATTTTCAGCGCGACCGAGAAGAAGGTCCAGACGAAGGTGCGGAAGATGACCTCGGCAAAGGTGGCGTTGAAGATCTTCTCGTAATTGACCCAGCCGACCCAGTTGGTGGTCTTCTTCAGCGACGCATCGGTGAAGGAGAGAATGAAGGTATCGACGAGGGGATAGGCGACGATGGCGAGAACATAGAGAACGGCCGGAAGGAGGAGGATCCAGGCGAAGATGAAGGCGCTTCTTTGGACACTCATCTTGCCGTCGTCCTCAAGCCGCTCTTGCGTGAAGGGCCTCGTCGAAGCGGTCCCAGATGGGACGCAGGTCGACGACGGTTTTCTTCATCCTCGCTTCGTCCATCGCCAGCGCCAGGATGCCGGCTTCGAGCGCATTCAGCGTGGACACGGGCAGTTCGAGCCCGGTGCGCACGCTTTCCAAAAGGTCGCTCGCCATCTGCTCATCGGCGCCGTAATGCTGGGAGAGCTCAGTGGCGGCATATTTGTTTTCAACCACCTTGTTGCCGGTCAGCTGCTCATGCACATCGAGATAGCCGCGCACGAAATCGCCTTCGGCCATGCCGCGCGAGCCCATGATGGCGAAGCGGCGGAATTGATCGGGCACATTCAGATTGGTGTGGAAGTTCATGCCGACGCCGTTTTCATATTCGACGATCGCCACTTGGTAATCGATGATGTCGGCATCGCTGTCGAAGACCTTGTCGGAGCCCATCCAGCCGCTCGGCTTGCGGTGGAAAAGCTCGAGATCGTTGATACCCTCGCGGGCCGGATCGTTGGCCGGAATGAAGCTCTTGCGGCCGCCGAAACTGGCGACCCGCTCCGGCCTTGCGCCGACGACGCCATTATAAAGGTCGAGGTCGTGGCAGCATTTCTCCAGCATGAAGCTGCCGGAATAGCGCTCGTAGCGGCGCCAATCGCGCATGAAGAAGGCGCCGTGATAGGGCTCGATATGTTCGGAAGCCTCGATCGAGACGATCTGGCCGAGTTTGCCCTCGGCCTGGATGGCGCGCAGATCCTTGTAGAGGGGCGAATAACGCAGCACCAGACCAACCATCAGCCGCTCGTGACCGAACTTCGCCATCAGATGGGCAAGCTCGATGCTCTCGGCGATTGATGTGACGATCGGCTTTTCGCAGAAGACCTTGAGGCCGGCTTGCAGCCCGAGCCTGATATGATCGAGGTGCAGGTGATTGGGGGAGCCGATCATCAGCAGATCGAGCTTTTCGGAGGCGAGCAGTTCCTGCGGCGAGCCATATGCCTTGCCGACCGAAATTCCCTTTTCCGTCAATCCGGGAAGCCCGGCGGGATCCGGATCCACATAGCCGACAATGTCGAAGCTGCTATCGATCGCTTTGAAGACGTAGCCGAGATAGCCGAGCCGGAATCCGAGCCCGATGATTCCCACTTTCATGCCGATCAAGTTCCCAGTTTAGGTAATTTATTTTCTTTAAGTTGGGACAAAAAACGAGAGGCGTCAATAGAAAACGGGCCTCACAGCATGAGTATGAAATTTATTTTCATAGATCGGTAGGCGGCTGCCGATTGCCGGCTGCGACAGGCAGGGCGCGGATTGCAAATGGAAAAGCGCGCACCGCTTGAGGCGGCGGCGGCGAAATCAGCCTCTGCCGCCGCAAGTGGCGATCGCTGCGGCAAGCTCACGCCAAACTCGCGAAATGTTGAAAAGAGTCACGATTTTGCGTGTGTAGGATGGTGCGAAACCCAAAGCCAAGGAGGAGCCATCATGACCCGCATGACAGCCAAGGACTTCCCGCAGGAAATTCTCGAACTCTACGATTACTACGCGCACGGGAAAATCACCAAGCGCGAGTTTCTCGACCGGGCCGGCAAATTCGCCGTCGGCGGGCTGACGGCAGCCGCCATCCTCTCGTCGCTGAGCCCTGATTACGCGCTGGCAACCCAGGTCGAGTTCACCGATCCGGACATCGTGGCCGAATACATCACCTATCCCTCGCCGAAAGGAAATGGCGACGTCCGCGGCTATCTCGTCCGTCCTAAGAACGCCACCGGCAAAGTCGCGGCCGTGGTGGTCGTGCACGAGAACAGAGGCCTGAACCCCTATATCGAGGATGTGGCGCGGCGTGTGGCGAAGGCCGGCTTCATCGCGCTGGCGCCGGATGGCCTCACTTCGGTCGGGGGTTATCCCGGCAATGACGAAAAGGGACGGGAACTGCAGCAGAAGGTCGATCCGGAAAAGCTGATGAACGACTTCTTCGCGGCCGTCGAGTTTCTGATGAAGAGCGACCTCACCACCGGCAAGGTCGGCATCACCGGCTTCTGCTATGGCGGCGGCGTCGCCAATGCCGCGGCAGTCGCCTATCCGGAACTTGCCGCCGCCGTGCCGTTCTACGGCAGGCAGCCGCGCGCCGAAGATGTGCCGAAGATCAAGGCGCCCCTGCTTCTGCATTATGCCGGGCTGGACAAGGGCATCAACGAAGGCTGGCCGGCCTATGAAGCGGCGCTGAAATCCTCTCAGAAAACCTACGAGGCCTATGTCTATCCCGACGTCAACCACGGCTTCCACAATGATTCCACGCCGCGCTACGACGAAGCAGCCGCCAAGCTCGCCTGGCAGCGAACCGTCGACTGGTTTACGAAATACCTTGCTTGAGAGGGGCGTGGCCTGAACGATGCAGTGGGCGGGGCGGGGGTTCCCCGCCTTCTATCCGTGTCGTGGCTTGTCAGAGCGACTGACGGCCTGCAATCAGGCTCCAGAAGGGATCGTCGCCGGACAGGTTTTCAAAATCGGCAAGCTTGCGAAGTTGCAGGAAAAAAACAGCGTCGTACCCATTCCGATTTCCCCAGCGCAAGCAGTCCATGAACTTAACTTCACGTTCGTGATCACTCATCGGCGCTTCGAGCGACCCCTTGGCGTGCAAACGTGATTTCCAATAGATGCGCCCGTCGCGCAACGTGACCGTGACGACATGCGGGAGCCGCTCCACGCCTTTTTCCTCTTCGGCCGAATAGGACTCCATGCCGATGCGCGGCATGAATTCCCGGATTTCCGGCCGTCCGATCCCCTGCCGCGTAAAGTCCGAAAGGCTGAGAGCCCCATTGAGGAAAGCTGTCGCCAGGCAGTATTGCATCGAGAAGCGGGCCTGCATCTCATCGGTGGGCTCGGGATAAGCGAGGTTGCGGACGGCGGATATGCCGACTTTCGCCTCGATCCTGGCAATGTCGCCCGCCAAAAGTCCATGCTCCTGCTTCAGATCCAGAAGCGCGTCGATGGCGCGATGGGTGGAGGCGCAGCAGGGATGGCGTTTGGTCACCACACCGCGGCTTTCGATGATATGCTCCTCGTCGAATGTCAGGCCGTCCCAGCCCTTGGCATCATCGCCTCCGAAAAGGTCGAGGAAGCCTTGCGGCCCCTCGAGGATATCCGGCCGGCCGCTCATGCCCGCAAGCGCCATGCGCGCCGCATCCACGGCATTGCGCGCGGCAATGCCGGCGTGAAGCGGTTTGGCGGCCGTGCCGAATTGCCCTTTCGGGCCACAGGCGAAGCTCGTCGCGAGACTCATCGCCGCGACCAGGCCGTTTTCGTCGGCACCGAGAAGCCGGGCCACGCCAGCCGCAGCCCCAATGCTGCCGACCGTCGCCGTCGCGTGCCAGCCCCTGTTGTAGTGAGAGGGATTGACGCCGAAGCCGACCGCCGCTTGCGCTTCCAGCCCTGCCAGATAGGCTTCGAGAAACCGCCTTCCGCTTGTGGCCTTGCCGCTCGCCAGAACCGCCAGCAGCGCCGGCACCAGCACCGCGGAAGCATGCGCCCTCGCCGGATGGAAATTGTCATCGAAATCGAGTGCATGCGCCGCCGTTGCGTTGATGAGTGCGGCGAGCGAGGGCGAAGCGGAGCCGCCGGTGACGAGCCGCGCTTCGCCGCCTCCGGCGATTTCCCCGTCGAAAGCGCAAGTGAGCGCGGCAACGCTTTCATCGCTTCTGCCGGCAATCATGCAGCCGATGGTGTCCACCGCAGCATCTCTTGCCCGGTCCATGGCGAGGTTTGAGAACGTCGTTCGCGACAGGACCTGTTGCGCGATCTTCCGGAGAATGGTGGCCATTGACGAAAGTCTTTCCGTGAGTTTGGTTCTCAGCGGAAAATGTTCAACTTTCCTGAGATCCGCAATCTTATGCGGTTTGCGGGTAGGGCTATCGACATTGGAGATAGAATGGCGCGAGACACGAGTGCGGCGATCAGCCTGAAGCATATCGAGGCCTATGACGCCATCGCCGCGACGGGCTCGACGATCGCCGCTTCCGTCGAGCTTGGGATCTCGCAATCGAACGCCAGTCGTTTGCTGCAGCAACTGGAAGACTATCTCGGCGTTCGGCTTTTCGATCGGGAAAAGAACCGCCTTCAACCGACCCGCGAAGGACTGCAACTCGGCCCGGAAATCCGCGCCATTTCCGACCGGCTGCGCGCCTTGAAAACGGCAGCGATGGAGCTTGAGAGCGGTCGATCGCGAGAGATCATGCTGCGGCTCGCCTTTCCCGCCAGCCTTTCCTCGACGCGCATTCCGAAGCTTGTGAAGAAGTTTCTCGCAGAAAATGGCCCGATGCGCGTCGAAGTCGCGTCCGGCACCTATCTGGCAATCGAACGGATGGTGGCCGACGGCGAGGCCGATGTCGGTTTCGCGCGTCTGCCGCTGATGAGCCCGGGCTTGAAGCAGAAAAAGATCCTGTCGTCGCGGATCATTTGCGTGCTGCACAACGATCATCCCAAAGCCGGCAGCCGGCAATTGTCGGTCGGCGAGCTGAAAGGGCAGGATCTGATCATGCTGAGCAGGGAGCGCCCGGTTCGCCATGAGCTGGAGGCGTTGTTCTACAAGGCCGGCATCCGCCAACGCCCCTTGCTCGAAGCTCATTCGGTGGCGAGTGCCTGCGCGCTGGCCGCGCAGGGGCTCGGCATTGCGCTGGTCGGCGAGATCATCGCCAGCGAATATGCGACGCTGCCCCTGCAGTTCATTCCGCTCGAACCGGAACTGCCGGTTGCCTACGCGCTGATCAGCGGAGAGAAATTTCCGATGCCCAAGGCCGCCAGCCTCTTCCTTCAAAGCATTTCGGACTGGGCATGATGACGGCGCCTGAACCGTCCCGGGGGAGCAAGCGCATGAATATCAAGCAACTGGAAGTCCTGCGCACGCTTCTGGCGACAGGGTCGACGATTGCCACGGCAAAGACGATGGGGCTCAGCCAGTCCGGCGTCAGCCGCCTTCTCCAGCAGCTCGAGGCGGACCTTTCAATGTCGCTGTTCGTGCGCGACAAGGGCCGTCTCATCCCCACCCCCGAGGCCCTGCTTCTTGCCCGCGATGCCGAGACCATCTTGCTCGCGGTCGATCGGATGTCGGGCCACGCGGAGGACTTAAGAAGCGGTGCGGCCGGCCCGGAGATCGTCCGCATCGGCCTGCCCAGCAGCATGTGGGAGCATTTCGCACCGGCAATGCTGGCCGACTACATCAGCGATTTCCCCGGCGTGCGGATCGAAACCTTCTTCGAGACGACGACCGCGATCAACAAGCTCGTCGAGCAGCGGGTGATCGATTTCGGCTTTCTGCGCATGGAGGGCGAGAGCGGACCGGGCATCGAGGTGGAGCGCGTCGCCACCGGCGAAAGCGTCTGCGTCGTTCCGAAGGATCATCCTCTTGCGAAGCTGGAGGAAATCACGGTCAGGAATTTGCGCGACGTGCCCCTCATTCTGATTGGCCGACAGCGGCCGAACCGTATGGCGCTCGACCAGACCTTCCGGCGGGCCGGCGTCAAGCAGATCGTCAAGATCGAGACGCATACCAACAGTTCGGCCTGTTCCTACGTCGCGCATGGCCTGGGGGTCACGATCATCAGCAGCTTCTACGCGAATCTCTATCGCCACCTGCCGGTGGTTCACCGTCCCTTCGTGCCGCGCGCGACCCAGGAGTTCGGATTGGCGAGGGCGGTCGGGACGCCGCTCTCGATTGCCGCCCACGCTCTGAGTGACGCCTTGAAACGACAAATCCAGCTTTCACAAAAAGACGTTTAAAATCAGATTTTTAATCTGGTCCTTTAAGCCGACGCAGCCGCCTAGGTTGCCCTCTTATTCCGCATAGACTTATGACGGAATCGCATAATATTGCGGATATTTCTTCATTCGATCATAGTCTGCGGCAACGAAACCGATGGCGCTGGGCACTGTCCGTCGCCCATCGCGGGGAACAAAAATGCTGAAATTCGTTCTGAACCGCCTGTTGATGGCATTGCCGACGATCGTCCTCGTTTCGGTGACTGTCTTCACGCTGATCCGCTTCATACCCGGCGATCCGGCGGCACTGATGCTGGGCGATATGGCTGAGCCGGATCAGATCGCGGCGATGCGCTCGGAACTCGGCCTCGACAAATCGCTGCCGCAACAGTTCCTGATCTGGACCGCCAATGTCGTGCAGGGTGATTTCGGCCGCTCGATCGTCAATGACGAGGCGGTTCTGCCGCTCGTCGCATCCCGTTTTCTGGTCAGCGCCGAAGTCGTCGTCGTCGCCGTGCTTCTGGCGAGCCTCATCGCCGTGCCGGCCGGTGTCATCGCCGCCTGGCGGCAAAACAGTCTGACGGACCTGGCGCTGGTCGGCACGGCCACGATCCTGCTGTCGATCCCGACATTCTGGCTCGGTCTCCTGCTTCTGCTTTTCTTCGGCTTGAAACTCAGCTGGCTACCGGTCCTCGGCTATGTCTCGATCGGCAGCAACGTCACCGGCGGCCTGCTCTACCTCGTGCTGCCGATCATGACCCTGGTCATTCATGAGATGGGTGTGTTGATCCGCATGGCACGCGCCTCGACGCTGGAAGTGCTGCGGCTCGACTACATCACCCACGCCCGGGCAAAGGGGCTTTCGGAAAGCGCCGTGCTTTGGCGGCATGCGTTCAAGAATGCCTTCGGCCCGACCTGGACAGTCATCGGTCTGATCCTCGGCAATCTGCTCGGCGGCATTGCCGTCATCGAGACGGTCTTCACCATTCCGGGGCTCGGGCGACTGATGGTCGACAGTATTTTTGCCCGCGATTACCCCGTAATTCAGGGTTGCCTGCTGTTCGTCTCGCTTTCCTATGTGCTGGTCAATCTGGTCGTCGACCTGCTCTATCCCTTGTTCGATCCGCGGGTAGTCGCCGAATGAAAAACGTCACGTTCAACGGCTTCATCGGCAGCATTCTGATTGCCGCACTGCTGATCTCCGCTGCGATCGGCCTCTTCTGGACCCCCTATGATCCGATGAAGCTCGGGTTCACGGCGCGGCTGGCGGCGCCAAGCAGCGCCCACTGGCTCGGAACCGACGAATTCGGCCGCGACGTGCTCAGCCGCCTGATCGTCGGCGCCCGGGCGAGCGTCTGGATCGGCACCTTGACGGTCACATTCGCAACAGTCTGCGGCACGCTGATCGGTCTCGTCAGCGGTTACGCCCGCGGTTGGATCGATGCCGTCATCATGGCCGTCAACAATGCGCTTCTCGCCTTTCCGGGCATCCTTCTGGCGCTTGGATTGCTCGCCGTCTTCGGCGCCAACCAATATGGCATCATCTTCGCGCTGGGCATTGCCTATTCTCCCTCGATGGCCCGCGTCGTCCGGGGGGCCGTCCTGTCGCTGCGCGAGAGGGAATTCATCGAGGCCTCCAAGGTGATGGGCAATGGCGAGCTCTACACCATGTTCCGCCATATCCTCCCCAATTGCGTCGCCCCGATCACCGTGCTTGCGACGTCGATGTTCGGCTGGGCGATCCTTTCGGAAAGCGCGCTCAGCTTTCTCGGTCTCGGCGTTCCGCCACCGGCCCCGACCTGGGGCAACATGCTGGCTGCCGGCCGACCATTCATCGAGCAGGCGGTCTGGCTGGGTCTCTTCCCTGGCCTGGCGATCGCCCTGACGCTCCTCGGCATCAATCTTCTGGGCGACGCTCTTCGGGACAAGCTTGATCCGCGGATGAGGGGGCTGAAATGACCAATAGAACGCTTTTGAATGTCCGCAACCTGTCGCTTCAGGTGACTGGGACTGGTGTGCAGGTCGTCAAGGACGTCAGCTTCGACATCGCGCCGGGCGAGATCTTCGGCATCGTCGGAGAAAGCGGATCGGGCAAGACGCTGGCAACACGCGCCCTGATCTCACTGCTGCCGGCACCGATCAAGGTGATCGGCGGCTCCGTTGCCTACAAGGGACGCGACGTGCTTTCCATGAACGGCGCGCAGTTGCGTCAATTGCGTGGAGCCGAAATCGGTGTCGTCTTCCAGGAACCGATGACCTCGCTCAATCCCTCGATGACCGTCGGCCGCCAACTCGAAGAAGGGTTGCAGCTGCATACGAAACTTTCGCGGGAAGAGCGGCGCAGCCGGATCCTCGACATGCTGAACCGGGTCGGGATCCGCGATCCCGCCGGGGCGCTCACGTCCTATCCGCATGAATTCTCGGGCGGCATGCGCCAGCGCATCATGCTGGCATCCGTCATGCTGTTGAAACCGGCGCTCTTGATTGCCGACGAGCCGACAACGGCGCTCGATGCCGTGATCCAGCGCGACGTCATGGAATTGATGGTGGAACTGACGCAGGCGGAAGGCACCGCCGTGCTGCTGATCAGTCACGATCTGCCGATGGTTGCCCGTTACACGAACCGCATCGTCGTCATGGAAAAGGGCGTGATCGTCGAAGAAGGACGCACCGCCGATCTGCTCGACGCACCGCAGCGTGCCTATACGAAGAAACTGCTTTCCTCCCTGCCATTCCGCGGAGAGACGCGGACGATCGACAAGACCAAAGCCCCGATGGTCTCGGCGCGCGATATCGTCGTCGACTATCCGGGCCGGCGGTCGCTGATGAAGACGGCAACGCCGAAACGGGCGCTGCATGGCGTCAGCATCGACATCCACGAGGGTGAAGTCGTGGCACTGGTCGGCGGTTCGGGTTCCGGCAAGACCACGCTCGGCCGCACCATTGCCGGACTGGTCCGGGAGAGCGAAGGCGATATCCAATTCAAGGGACGCAGCCGCGACGACGACTGGATGGACTATCGGCTGAATTGCCAGATGGTGTTTCAGGACCCCTATTCCTCGCTCAATCCGCGCATGACCATCGTAGCACTCGTCGAAGAAGCGCTGCGGCTCGTTCCCGATCTCGATCCGTCGGCAAAGCGCAAGCGCGCCCTGGAGACGCTGGAGGAAGTCGGGCTTGGGGCCGACTATGCCGGACGCTACCCGCATGAGCTTTCGGGCGGCCAGCGTCAGCGCGTGGCGATCGCCCGCGCCATTGCGCGCCGGCCGAAATTTCTGATCGCCGACGAACCGGTATCGGCGCTTGACGTGACGGTCCGGGCGCAGGTGCTCGAACTCCTGTCCGATCTGCAAAAACGTTACGGCTTTTCCTGCCTGTTCATCAGCCACGATCTCGGCGTCGTCGAACAGGTCGCCGATCGCGTCGTCGTCATGCAGGACGGCCGGATCATCGAGGAGGGCAACCGCGATACGGTTTTCGACAGCCCGAAGGAGGCCTATACGCAAAGGCTTCTCTCGGCCATCCCCGCTCTGGACCACAATGCCCAGGGCGGCGTGATCCTCAAATGGCGCCTGGAGAACTGACATGACGATGATGGAATTCGGAAAGCTTGCGGAGCGATTGAACGCGATCTGCGATGCCCAGCCGTTCGTAACGCGCTTCATGGTGCGTGTGCTTTCAAGCGGCGAAACGATCGGCAGGGGCGCGGACGAGGAAACCCCTTCCGCCAGCACCCGAAAGACCTCGATCATGATGGCAGCTCTGAAGGCCGCCCATGAAGGCCGCCTGGATCTCGACGAACGCATCACCTACGAAAAACGTTTCGCCGAGGAAGTGGCGAGCGGGATGTTCCGCTATCTGACGCCCGGAATCGTCATATCGCTGCGCGACGCCATCACCGGCATGATGGTGCTGAGCGACAATGTCTGCACGAAGATGGTCTTCGAAAGACTGACGCTCGAAGAAGTCGACGGCTATTGCAAGTCGATCGGCATGACCGGAACCAACCATCGCTTTCTGATCCCGCCCTTGGCGCTGTCGCCCGATCATTCATTGAAGGCCGTCACCACGACGACGGCGCGCGATCAGGTCTATCTACTGCAGACCATCCTCGATGCCCAGGATTCGCGGGAAGCCGCCGACCGGCTCGGCTGCTCGCAGGCGCTCAGCGCCTATGCGCTACAAACCCTGAAGAACCAGATCCTGCGCTATGCCATTCCCTCCCGGCTGCCGTTCGGTGTGCTCGTCGCCCACAAGGGCGGCACGGGAAAGCGCGGCCGCATGAATGCCGGTATCGTCTATCGCGATGGTTCCCCCTTCTACATCATCGCCGCCTATACCGACGAGGTGCCGCAGGAGATGCCGGACGGCACCCCCGGCTACACGGCCGCGCTTGAAACCATTGGCAGGCTTTCACGCGCCTGCTGGGATGAACTCCAATCCTGACGAACCATAAAAGAGGGTAGAACAATGCATAAGCTTCTTCTTGCAGGCACCATGTTGATGGCGATGACCGGTGTGGTCGACGCCCGCGACATCGTCGTGGCTCAAAGTTCCGATCTGCGCAGCGCCAATCCAGGCGTCAATCGCGACGGCAATACCGATGGCGTCATCCTGCACATCGTCGAGGGGCTCGTCGGCTATGCCAACAACGGCGAGGTCAAGCCGCTGTTGTCAAAGAGCTTCGAAGTCTCGGCGGATGGGCTGACCTACAGCTTCAAACTGCGTGACGACGTCAAATTCCACAACGGCATGACATTGACCGCCGATGATGTCGTGTGGAACTGGAACCGCTATCTCAAGCCCGAAACGAAATGGACCTGCCTTCCTGATTTCGACGGCAGCGGTAGCGTGCATGTTACCGGGGTCAAGGCAGTCGATCCTTCCACTGTCACCATCACCCTGGAAAAGCCATCCGCGGTTTTCCTTGGCCTGATGTCGCGCCCCGAATGCGGTTACACCGGGATGATTTCGCCGGAATCGGTCGGCGCGGACGGGAGCTTCATCAAGCCGATCGGTACCGGTCCCTTCAAATGGGATGAATGGAAGAAGGGCGAGTATATCCATCTCGCCAAGTTCGACGATTATGTCTCGCCGGAGAACGACGGCAAGCCCGACGGGATGGTCGGCTCCAAGCGCCCTCTCGTCGATGGCATCAAGTTCATGGTCATTCCCGATGCTTCGACCGTAAAGGCCGGCCTTCAGTCCGGCGTGCTCGATACCGCGGAGATTTCGCCGGATCTCATTCCCGACTTCAAGACCAGCGACACGATGCAACTGATCGTGGCGCGCAACAACGGCAAAAACCTCTTCTACATCCAGACGCGCGACAAGGTTCTGAGCAATCCCGGCGTGCGCCGTGCCATGGCGATGGCACTCGATCTCGACCAGCTCGTCGAGGCCGCCTCCAATGGCACCGGCGCAGCCAACGGTTCCATGGTTTCGCAAGACTCGCTCTATTTCGACGATGTCCAGAAGGAGCGTCTGCCCTACGACATCGAGGCCGCGAAGAAGGAGCTCGCGGAGGCCGGCTACAAGGGCGAGCCGATTACCATCATCGCCAACAAGCGCAGCAACGTGCCAAGCTTCCCGGCCGCGGTGATGGCGCAGGCCATGATGCAGCAGGCAGGTCTCAATGTGCAGATCGAGGTGCTCGACTATGCGACGCAGGTCGATCGCCGCCGGTCCGGCAACTACCAGATCATCTCGCAATCGGTCGCGCCGCGGCTCGATCCGGCGCTGATGTACGGCTTCTATGTCGGCAACAAGGACAAGAATGCTTCCTTGATGTGGGACGATCCGAAGGCAGTCGAGCTGATGAAGGCCGCCTATGCGGAGGCCGATCAGACGAAGCGGCAAGCGATCTTCGATGAGTTTCATACGCTGATGCTCAAGGAAATGCCGGGCATCTTCCTCTACGACATGGTCGATGTCTGGGGCGCGACCAAGAAACTGAAGGGCCAGCCCGTCTGGCAATCGAATGCCCGTCTTTGGGAAGTTTCGCTCGACAATTGAGCCCGAATTGCCGCGCCCGGTGGATCGAGGCGCGGCCGTCCCACTTCGACAGTCAACAGGAGATCCGGCAGGCGGTCCTGCCGGGTCCAGTGCAACACGTCCCTGTGGCGGCAGGACAGACACCGAGGAAATGCCATGAATCTTGACGCGATCAGCTCCATTGCCGCGACGATCGATAAGATGAAACCCGATTATGTCGCCCTCAGCGACAGTATCTGGGATTTCGCGGAGTTGAAGTTCGAGGAGCGGCGCTCGTCGCAATTGCTGGCAAGGACGCTCGAGGAAAACGGCTTTGCCGTGCGCCGCGGCGTCGCAGGCATGGAAACGGCCTTCATCGGCGAATCCGGCAGCGGCAAGCCGGTGATTGCCTTCCTCGGCGAATTCGATGCCCTGGCCGGAATGAGCCAGACCGCCAATCTGGCCGAGCCTCGTCCCCAAGCGGCGGGAGCGACCGGTCACGGCTGCGGGCACAATCTGCTTGGTGTCGGATCGCTGATGGCGGCGGTTGCACTTGCACGCCACCTTAAGCAGAACAACCTGCCCGGAACGGTGCGCTATTACGGCTGCCCGGGAGAGGAGGGCGGTTCCGGCAAGACCTTCATGGTTCGCGCCGGCGCATTTGATGACGTCGATGCCGCCCTGACCTGGCATCCGGCTCCGTTCAACGGTGTTCGCTCAACGAACAATCTTGCCGTTCTCGAATATTACTATCGCTTCAGGGGTGTCGCGGCACATGCGGCCAACAGCGCCCATCTCGGCCGTTCGGCGCTCGATGCGGTCGAACTCATGAATGTCGGCGTCAATTTCCTGCGTGAACACATGCCGCAGGATTGTCGCGTTCACTACGCGATTACCGACACCGGCGGCAGGGCCGCCAATGTCGTGCAGGCCAGCGCCGAGGTTCTCTATCTGATCAGGGCGCCTGACATGCCGCAGGCGCTTGCGCTTGCCGGGCGCGTCGAGAAAGTTGCACGAGGTGCTGCGATGATGACCGAAACCGAAGTCGAAATCGTGTTCGACACCGCCTCGACGAACCTTCTTCCCAACATCACGCTTGAAACGGCAATGCACGAGAACATGGTCACGCTCGGGCCGATAGCCTTCGACGAGGCTGACATCGCCTTCGCCCGGAAAATCCAGGACACCTTCACTGAGGAAGCGATCAAGAGCAGCATCCGCCTCTATCAGATCAGGGGCGATGTGTTCTCCAATGCCAAGGTCGATGGCTCGACGCCCTTGCACACCGGTCTGCGCGATTTCGAGGGACAATCGCATTTCCGGGCCGGATCGACCGATGTCGGCGACGTCAGCTGGGTGACGCCGACCGCGCAATGCTGGGCGCCAGCCTGGGCGATCGGCACCAATCCCCATACATGGCAGGTCGTCGCACAGGGAAAAAGCCCGGCCGCGCACAAAGCCATGGCGCATGCGGCCAAGACGCTTGCGACGACGGGGCTCGCATTGATGACGTCATCGGACCTCCTGGCAGCCGCGAAAGCCGAGTGGCGGGAAAGGACCGGCGGCAAAGCCTATACATGTCCGATCCCCGACAATGTGATGCCCGCAACGGTTCATGGCCGGTAGTTCCCGTCTCCGTCTGTGGCAACGACCTGCATCGCACCCGCTTGCAGGATCCCATGGAAAAGCACTAAGGGTATGGGAGTCGAAAGTGCGGAACTGAGGCATTCACCGCGTTCGAACCTCCAACATTTCGGAAAAGGCAAAGATGACAAGCTCCGAATGGCGGGTGGGAGTGCTGTTTTCCAGAAGCGGAATTAGCGAAATCACGGAAACCGAGCACTTTCTTGGCACCGCGCTTGCGATCGAGGAAGTCAATGCAGCAGGCGGCGTGCTTGGCAAGCCTATCGTTCCGATCGCCTATGATCCGGGCGGGGACCAGGCCGCTTATCGCAACCTGGCGCGGCGGCTGCTCGCAGACGACGACGTCAACATCATCTTCGGCGCGTCGATGTCGGCCAGCCGAAAGGCGGTGCTGCCGATTGTTGAGCGGCACAACGGACTGCTGTTTTATCCGTCGATGTATGAAGGCTTCGAATATTCGGAGAATGTGGTCTATACCGGCGCCACCCTCAACCAGAACACTTTCGCGCTGGCAGAATATCTGCTGCGCCACCATGGACGCCGCATCCTCTTCGTCGGCGCGGATTACATCTATCCGCGCGAATCCAATCGGGTGATGCGGGATGTGCTCGAGGCAAAAGGCGGTGAAGTCGTCAGCGAGCGATATCTTCCACTTCATGCCGACGAACAAACCTTGCGGTCGGTTATTTCCGATATCGTCCGTCTTGAGCCCGATGCCATTTTCTCGACGATCGTCGGCCGGCCGGCACAGCGCTTTTACCGCATGTATGCCGACGCGGGGATCGATCGCAAACGGGTTCCGATTGCCAGCCTGACCATGGCCGAGAGCGAGATTCGCGAGATCGGAGCCGACGCGTGCACCGGCCATATTCTTTCGGCGACCTATTTCCAGACGGTCGAAAACGAGGCGAATGAGCGCTTCGTGGCGGCGTTCAAAGCCCGCTTCGGCCAGGACTTCACCACCAGCGTATGGTCGCAGCCGGCCTATGCGCAGGTTCACCTTTTCGCCCGCGCACTTGCCCGGGCCGGCTCGCTCGAGACCCATCGCATTTCCGAGGAAATTCTCCTGGAGGATTTTTCTGCTCCGGAAGGGCGGATCAATTTTGACGCCGATACCCGGCATCTCTGGCTGCATCCCCGCATCGGCGTGGCGCGGGCCGACGGGCTTTTCGACATTGCCTGGCAGGCGCCCGGCCCGATCAGGCCAGACCCGTACCTGACCGCTTCGCGGTTCGAAGATGTTTGGTTGGAGGCCTGAGATGGCGGGACCAAGCCGGATCGTTCAGGATCTGCGGCGCGCACGCGTTCTGGTTGTCCATCCGCGCGACGAGGACGGCAATTTGCTAATCGCCCACCTCAAACGCCTCGGCTGCGAGGTTCGCGCGACCTGGCCGCTCCCGCCTGCCTTGCCGCCCGACATAGACACCGTCTTCCTGCATGTCGAGGATGTCCAACTCGAGCATGCGCTCGAGATCATCGATCTCCAACAGACGGCGGTCATCGCCATCCTGACATATGAGAGCCCGACGGCACTCCAGGCGATCATCGATCTCAACGCCCACGGCGTTATCAGCAAACCGCTGCGGCCGCTCGGCATTCTGACGCAATTTGCGCTTGCACGCTATCGGCAAAGCTACGAAAAACGGCTCGCCGGCAAGGTGCAAAAACTCGAGGAAACGTTGAAAAGCCGGAGGCTGGTCGAAAAGGCCGTTTCGGCGCTGCGGGTCATGAATGGCCTTGATGAAGAGGCGGCCTATAAGCTCTTGCGCGATCAGGCGACGTCAAGGCGCGTTCCGATGGCGACGATCGCCGAATCGATCATTGCCGCGCAAGACACGATGAAAAGCCTTGGACTGTCGATCGGCGCAAAAACGCAAATTTAAGCCTTGAGTTGTGGTCGCGCACGTCTTGAAAATATTGAATAGAGCGGCTTGACGGTCGTATTCGTTCGTGCCAGCCTAAAGATAACGAGCAGGTTTGCTCAGCGGCAGGGCTGCCGCATTCACATCATGGCTACGTAGCCTCTGGTTCACGGATTGAATTCCGTGCCAGAGGTTTTTTGCGTTTGGAGACGAGATTGAGCATCAAGACCTCGACCGCACGGATGGCAACCGTCGCAACCGTCCAGTTCGAACCGATCGTCGGCGATCGTGCCCATAACCTCGCCGCCATCGAGCGGCTGGCGAGGGCAGCAAAGGCCAAGGGCGCAGAGATCGTCGTTCTGCCGGAACTGGCCGACAGCGGCTACAGCTTCCGTGACGGCGACGAGGTTGCCGCATTAGCCGGTCCGGTACCCGGCGGCCCGACTGCCGAGACGCTCTGCCTCCTTGCCGGGGAACTTGGCCTTTACATCGTCAGCGGCGTTGCCGAGCAGGATGGCGAACGGTTTTATAATAGCGCTCTTCTCTGCGGTCCGGAGGGATATATCGGCAAATACCGCAAGCTCCATCTCTGGAACAACGAAAACCGTCTTTTCAAAAAGGGTGATATCGGGCTGCCGGTATTTGACTTGCCCTTCGGCCGTATCGGCATCGCCATCTGCTACGACGGATGGTTTCCGGAAACATTCCGCGAGTTGGCGCTGGCCGGCGCGGAACTGGTCTGTGTGCCCACCAACTGGGTGCCGATGCCCGGTGCGGAAAGCGTTGCGGAGCCGATGGCCAACATCCTGCACAGGGCAGCCGCTCACACCAATGGCCTTTACATCGCCTGCGCCGACCGGATCGGCGTCGAGCGCGGCCAATCCTTCATCGGCCGCAGCTTTATCGTCGGCCCGCAAGGCTGGCCTATCTCCGGTCCGGCCAGTGCCGATCGCGAGGAAATCCTGATTGCAAAAATCGATCTGTCGAGCGTCACGGAGACCCGCACGCTCAACAGCTTCAATCATCTGCTCAGCGACCGCCGAGCCGATGTCTACGGGTAATCTCGACCCAACTCAAGAAAGGGGAACAAAATGCAAATGAAAACCATCTTCCTGACACTGGCATCAGCGGCATTCGCCACCGCAGCTTTTGCCGAGGATCCAATCAAGATCGGCGTGCCGGTGGGGCTGTCAGGCGCAAACAGCGTGGTCGCCCCGTCGGTCGTCCAGGCTGCCGAACTCGCCGTCGAAGAAATCAATGCCAAAGGCGGCGTGCTCGGGCGGCCACTGGCGCTTGAGATCGCCGACGATGCATCCGGGGCCGCCGGCGCGCAAAAGGCCTTCGATTCCCTGGTTTTCCAGAAGGAGGTGAACGCCGTCATCTCCATGGAAACGAGTGCTGCACGCAATGCCGGACTGCCGATCATTTCCAAGGGTGACGTGCCGTATATCTACACGTCTTTCTACGAAGGCAAATCCTGCAACGCCAAGCTTTTCGTCAATGCCTGGGTGCCTGAACAGCAGGTGCCGCCTATCGTCGACAATTTCATCGGCAAACAGGGCGCCAAGAAGTTCTTCTTGATCGGTTCGGACTATTCTTTCGGGCGCGGTATGCTGACCTTCGCCAAAGCCTATATCGAAAAAGCCGGCGGAGAGGTCGTTGGCGAGGAATATCTGCCGATGGACGGCAGCGACTGGACGGCCATCATCTCCAAGGTCCGCTCCTCCGGCGCCGACGCCATCATCACCTCGACGGCCGGCGGCGCACCGAACGTGACCTTGACCAAGCAGCTGCGTTCGTCCGGCGTCACCCTGCCTTACGGCAATCTGGCGGTCGACGAAGGCACCGCCAAGAGCATGGGCGCGGATGCCAAGGACATCTTCCTCTCCGCTTCCTACGTCACCGGCATCGACAGCCCCGAGAACAAGGCCTTTCTCTCGGCCATGGAAAAGAAGTTCGGCAAGGAACTGCGCACGCCGAACGATCTTTCGGTGCCGCAATATGAGGCGATCTACCTCTATAAAGCGGCCGTCGAGAAGGCCGGCAGCACCGATACGGCTGATGTGCTCAAAGCCCTTCCCGACGTCTCCTTCACCGGTCCGCGCGGCAAGATCTCCATGAACAAGCAGCACCACGCGCCGCTGACGATGTATCTTGGCCAGGTAAAGGACGACGGCAGCGTTGCAGTCGTCGATAGCTTCAAAGATGTCGATCCTGGCGATCAGTGCCCGAATCTCTGAAACCAGCGAGGCGGGGCAGGGTGCCCCGCCTCCAGCATCGGAGTTCTAGAAATGACCCTCTTTCTCGATATCGTCAGCACCGCGGCCATTCTCTTCATCGTTGCCGCCGGGCTGCTTGCGATCTTCGGCGTGCTGAAGATCATCAATTTCGCGCACGGCGCGTGGCTGACCATCGGGGCTTACTGCGCTGTCGTCGTCAGCGGGTTCGGCCTCAATCCGTGGCTTGCCATTCCCTTCGCGTTTCTAGTCGGAGCGATCCTCGGCGGTATCGCCGAACGCTTCATCGTGCGGCCTCTCTATCGCCGGCCGCTCGACGCCATTCTCGCAACCTGGGGCCTTGGCATCGTCATCGGCCAGTTGATCACGCTCTGGTTCGGCCGCGACGTGCAGTTCACGCCGGCGCTGCTGCCCGGCACCTTCGATCTCTTTGGCACCGGCTACTCGGCCTACCGCCTTTTCGCCATTGCCGCGGCTATCGGTCTGGGCCTCGGTTTCACCTTGCTGCTCGATGGGACAAGGCTTGGCCTTTCCGCCCGGGCAGTCATCATGAATGAAACACTGGCGCGCGGACTCGGTATCGACACCGAAAAGGTGCGGCTCGCGACCTTCATGATCGGCACCGGCCTTGCCGCCCTGGCAGGCGTACTGCTGGCGCCGCTGACCAGCGTCGATCCCAATATGGGCGTCGCCTGGCTGACGGGCGCCTTCATGCTGGTGATGGTGGCGGGCTCTTCGTTCGCCGCGCTTGCCGGCGCCTGCCTCATCTTCGGGGCCGCCCAGGTGCTCGTCAGCACCTATTTCAGCCCAATCCTCGGCGGCATCACCGTGGCCGTCCTCTGCGCAATCACACTGCGCATACGTCCGAAAGGATTTGCCCGTGCGTGACAGACAAAAACTCCGGCTTGTCCTTCTACTGGCGCTGGCGCTTGCAGCCCTCCTGCTGATCGTCTTGGGACCGACGTTTCTCGGCCGCTTCAGCCTCAACGTCCTGACGCGTTCGATGATCTACGCCATGCTGGCGATCACTGTCGACTTGCTCTGGGGCTATACGGGTGTTCTCACCTTCGGGCAGGCGGCATTCTTTGGCGTCGGCGCCTATGCCACCGCCATGGTTCTCACCCATATCGGCGCAAGCCCGGCGCTTTTCGTCGTCGCCCTTGTGGCCGCCGTGCTCGTTCCGCTCGTGCTTGGCCTCGCCGTCGGCTGGCTGTCGTTCTATCACGGATCGACACCGCTTTACGCCACCGTGATCTCGCTCGTTGTGCCGATCGTCGTCACACAGCTCGTCTTTTCGGGCGGCACCTGGACCGGTTCATCGAGCGGCCTTGTCGGTTACGACACTCTGCCGCTCGGGCTTCCCGGCTACTTCCGCCTGTCGGGCGCCTGTCTACTGGCATTGGCGATTGTTGCGATCGTCTTTGTCCGGTCGGATGCCGGCCGTCTGCTTGTGGCAATCCGCGACAATGAAGCCCGAGTCGCCTATCTGGGCATGAATCCGGCCCGGTTGAAGATCGTCCTGACGGGCGTTCTTGCCGGCGTATGCGGCCTTGCGGGCTTCCTTTATGCCAATGCATCCGGTGTCGTCGCACCAGAGAATACCGGTTTCGTCTTCGGAACCGAACTCGTCGTCTGGACGGCGCTCGGTGGCCGGGGAACGATCATCGGGCCGTTGTTCGGCGCAATCGGTATCGACTATCTGAGCGCTAGTCTTTCGGGCGATCTGCCCTTCCTCTGGCAGCTGATCGTCGGTGCGCTGTTCGTCATCATGATCATCCTTCTGCCGGGCGGCCTCGCCTCCTTGGTGACGCGTTTCCTCAAGTCCGCAAGCTCCAACAGCGCCCTGAAGTCCTTGCCGACGCGCATCGTCGCCAGGAATGGTGCGGTGGCAGGCAAAAGCCTTCTGTCGATCCGCGGTCTCGGCAAGTCCTATGGCAGCTTGGCCGTGCTGAAGGGCATCGACCTGGAAATCGGCGCCGGAGAACTCGTCAGCCTGGTCGGCCCGAACGGCGCCGGCAAGACCACGCTGATGCGTTGTCTTTCGGACGGTACCGAGCAGATCGAAGGTCAAGTGGATATCATCGGCACCAATATCGCCGGTCGTGCACCCGAACGGATCGTCGCACTCGGCGTCGGCCGGAAATTCCAGGTCGCCAGCATCTTCGACAGCATGACCATCGGCGAATGCCTGAAGATGGCGCGTCTCAGCCGCGAGACGCCCAACCCGATGCGATCGTCCGCCGAGATCATGCTGCCGGCCGCTGCGGCCGAAATCCTGACGCTCACCGGCATGGCCGGCATGCTGGACAAACCGGTCTCGCTGCTGTCGCACGGTCAAAGGCAGGCTCTGGAACTGGCGATGGTCGTCGCTCTGGAACCTCGCATCATTCTTCTCGACGAGCCAACGGCGGGTCTTACCAAGACCGAACGCATGACCATCGGCGCCATCCTCAAGAAACTGACGGACGAGATGGGTTTCGCCGCCATCCTGGTCGAACACGATCTGGATTTCGTGCGTGAGATATCGAGCCGCATCGTGGTTCTCCATCAGGGCAAACTGGTTCTCGACGGCACGGTGAATGACGTGGTCAATTCCGAAACGGTTCGCACCATCTACGCAGGAGGCGCACATGGCTGACGCTTTCAAGCTCGAGCTCAGCACTGTGTCGAGCGGATATGGCGCGGTCGATGTCGTCAATGGGGTGTCGCTCGCCATCCGGCCCGGCGAGATCCTCACCCTCATGGGCAAAAACGGCATGGGCAAAACGACGCTGCTGAAGACGATCCTCGGCTTCCTGCGGGTCGGCAAAGGCAAGATCGAGGTCGATGGCGCCCCTATCACCGACAGGAAACCGGCGGAGCTGATCGCTTCCGGAATCGGCTATGCGCCCCAGGAATTGCCGTTGTTTCAGGATCTTTCCATCCGCGACAATCTGCGCCTGGCGCTAAAGGGCGACCGGGACCTGGCATCCGCCCTGGAGAGGGTCTACGGCTATTTCCCGTTCCTAAAGGACCGGTTGACCCAGAATGCCGGCACGCTATCGGGCGGTGAGCAGAAAATGCTGATCCTGGCACGGGCGCTGATGCTGCGGCCAACGCTGCTGCTAATCGACGAAATCTCCGAAGGCCTGCAGCCCTCCGTCGTCCAGAACATCGCCAAGGCGTTGAGGGACGACCGTGAGAAACGCGGCACGACCATCCTGCTGGTCGAACAGAACCTGGATTTCGCCCTTTCGGTAGCGGATCGCTGGGCCATTCTCAAACTTGGAGCGATCGAAGACGAAAGCGCCAATGGTCCGGACAGCCGCAGCCGTGTCTTGCAACATCTGAAGATCTAGGGAGCGGTAAGTGCAGGACCGGTGGAATGCATTCATGCCCTATCCCGACGTCGATGTCGGCCATGCGTCCACCGGCCCACTTTCCGGCCTTCGCCTGGCGGTAAAGGACCTTTTCGACGTTGCCGGCTATCCAACTGCGGCCGGCAATGCCGCGGTGCTCGCTGCATCGGGCATCAGGGCAGCGACGGCGCCTTTGGTCCAGGCGCTTCTGGATGCCGGCGCCTGTTTCGTCGGCAAAACCAATACGGACGAACTCGCCTATTCCCTCATCGGCGGCAACGTCCATTTCGGCATGCCGAGAAACCCGCGCGATCCTGACCTTATTCCCGGTGGATCGTCTTCCGGTTCGGCCGTCGCAGTTGCCGCCGGCCTTGCGGATATCGGGCTTGGAACAGACACGTCCGGCTCCATCCGGCTGCCCGCCGCCATCAACGGTCTCATCGGCTGGCGGCCGACACATGGAAGCCTCGACAACAGGGCACTGCGTGCGCTGGCGCCAAGTTTCGATGTGCCGGGTTTCATGACGAGAAGTCTGGAACCCATGGACGCGGTGATGAGCGCCGTCGGCATGCCCGCGGCAAATGACCGACCAATATCCATTCTCATTCCCGCAGATATCTTCGAAACCATCGACGGCGCGATCGCCGATGAGATGATCGCCAGCATTCGATCGGCGGTCATGCCTATTCGCAAGATCGACTCTATTTCCTCATTCAGCCTCGCGGATCTTGCTGTGGCGTTCATCACCATCCTGCAAAAGGAGGCCTGGGAAAGCAACAAAACGCTCTTCGAGCAGGCCCCGGAGGCAATTGCGCCCGATATTGCCGCGCGCCTTTTGTCAGGATCTCGCCTCGAAGACTGGGAAGTGCGCGAGGCGCGTGCGATTGCCAAGCTCTTTTCCGGGGAAATCGACCGATTGCTGGGCGAAAATGTAGTCGTCGCTCTTCCGACCTTGGCCATGAGCGCGCCAACTCGTGATGCCGAACCGGAAAGTTTTGCCGCATTTCGTTCCGCTTGTATCAAGCTTCTGTGTCTCTCGGGCCTCAGCGGCTGCACGCAGCTGGCGTTCCCAATCACCGATTGCGCGGGCAATATTTCGCTTTCGTTGCTAGGCGCAAAGAGGACCGACAGGATGCTTGTCTATGTGGCTCGACAAATAAGAGCTGAGTGAACGAGCATGCTACGGGCGGGGAGGATCGCGTGGTCGGCGATCGCATCGGTCGTGCTCTTCTGGTGCAAGACTGCCGTATAATTTATCCTCGAGCAGCAAATCAAAACGGCCCTTTCTCAATGGAGGCGCGGCGCTGTCATGGCCTAGTGTCGTCACTGCCTTGCAAGCACGGAGGATGCGATGCTGCTTAAGGGCGAACGGACATTCGTGGTGCGGGACTCGGGCGGCTTCGTCGTGCACGTCAACATGCCGGGGTGGCTGAGGCCGAAGCCGACCGATCACGGCCATGGCCCTCTCGCCATGGTCGTCGAATCTCTCCTTGATCCCGGCCGGCAGATCGCGATGCACGAGCACCGGAACGACGAGATCATTTCCTGGGTGCCTGACAGCGTCATGCGTCACGACGACAGGGCCACCGGCCGGCTGGTGATCGACCGCGACCACCTGACGGTGATGAATGCCGGAGCAAGCTTCTGGCATTCCGAAGAGACGCTGGCATCCGATCCGCCGCTGCGGATGCTGCAGATCCTTATTCGACCGCGTGCAACCGATCTCGAGCCGAAAATCCAGTACGGACCGCTGCCGGCGGCCGCGGCAAACGCCTGGCGGCACCTGGTCGGGCCCGAGGGGGAAGACGCGCCGTTTTATGTCCGCAGCGCGGTCGACGTCTTCGACATCCGGCTGGAGGCGGGCGCAAAGGTGGAATTCCCCTATAGGCAGGACCGGGACCTCTATTTCCACTTCTTCACTGGGTCCGTTGTCGTCGGTTCACAGATGTTCGCCGAAGGCGAGCAGGGGCTGTCTTTATCGGGTGGCAGGCTCGACGCCGAAGCGGCGGTCCCGAGCATGCTGGTCGCCTTTCTGCTCGATCCGGACGCCCCGGTCACTAGGCAGGGGACGATCGGCGATCACAGGAAGATTCCGTCGGCAATTTTCATCCGCGCATTTCTAAGGTGGAGGAAATTTCGCCATATGTGGTATCGTCTTTTTTCGCAACGCCGCCCGAAGGGCAAAAAGGCGATGTGAAGCGAAACAAGACGGAACAAGGATGCCCCTAATGGGTTTCGAACCTTAGCGTTCAATAGGAGGAGCATTTCATGCCTACGGTTGCCGCGACATCCATCACTCCCCCGGACCAGCATCTTGTCACAGCGCGCGAAGCCCTTGAGCCGCTTTACGAGAAGCTCGAGCTTCAAACGGAATCGCTGGTGCTGGCTGCGGCGCTGGAGGCGGGATGGTCTCCGGATGAGGCGACGGAGGCGCTTGCGGCACTCAGACTGCAGGACGCCCTTTCCACCCTGGGACGCACAAATTAGCCCAGATTCCGTCCCTGACAGCTTCGGCAAAATTGCCGGCGGCTATTGCGAGCCGCCGCTTTTGCGTCGCCTCCGGCTGACCATCATTCCGCCGACGATCAGAAGAATTCCGGTCGCGTTCGCCCAGAACGAGGTCGGAGCGGCTCGCGCATAATCCAGCGCCACGCTGGTGACCATCTGGCCGCCAATGATCAGCAGAGCCGTATTGACCGCGCCGATGCGCGCAATCGCCCAGCTGCCTGCCGCCACGAAAACGACGCCGATCGGACCACCGAGATAGATATACCAAGGCGCCTCGCCGGCGCCGGCAGGAAGCAGGCCTCCGACAACGAGACCGAGGCAGCTCAGCACAGCAAAGCCGACGGCATGGTTCCAGAAGGATGCGATGAGCGGCGTGGTCGATATGCTCAACCGCCCATTGAGCTGACGGCTGAGGCCGACGAGCACGCCGCCAAGGCAAGCAATGAGAATGAACACCGTCATGCCCCACCTCGCCCAAACAGGATGATCAGTGCGCCGCCGGTAACCACCAGGCCGAGCGCGGCGATGTCCCGGACATCCGGGCGCCGCTTTGGCAGACCGAACAGTCCCCAATTGTCGGCCGCCAGGCTGAAAGCGACCTGACCTGCCAAACCCAAAGCCAAGGTGCCGGAGAGCCCGAGCGGCGAGTTGACCGCTGTCGAGGTCAAAATGACCGTTGCGGCGCCGGATACCCCACCGAGATAGGCCCACAAAGGTGCGCGGCCGGGCTTTCCCGCCATCGGCGTGCGTCGGCGGTAGAGCGCCAAAAGAAGAACGACGGCGGCGACCATGCCTGTGCCGTGCGCGGTCCAGGATGAAAACAGCGGATTGCCGTAACGTGCCAGCTCCCCATTCAGATGCACCATGAATGTCAGAAGCCCACCGGTCGCAAAAGCGCCGATGAAATGAATGGGATGCGAATTACGTCCTGCTTCGATGGTCATTGCAGATCCCGTCAAAGAATCGATTGCGGCCGGTATTTTTCAGATTGCTACCACAGCAGGCGCAGCTTTTCAGGAGGCGCAAAAGACGCTGCAGAATCGCAGCATCTTGCATCCGGCCGGACCTTTCAGCTTCGACATCGGAGTGCTAAACGGCGGCGTTTGCACTTAAAGGAAATATGATGAGAAAATTGCTTCGCCTGCTGCTGGTAATCGCTCTGGCCGTCGTCGTCTTTACAGGTTTTCGCTGGTATCGCTATGTCAGCAACACCGACAGCCCCTATGATGAAATCGGCATCACCCTCAACGATGCCATGCCCGGCCCGATCAACAGCTGGGGCTGCGCCAAGCTGAAAACCACCTTCGCCGGCTCCCTGCCACCTTTGGGCTGCGCCGGCGCCGACGGGACGCAGTGGAAGTAATGCTGCCAGGCTGCGCCAAGGGGCGCAGCCTGAATTGCCTCGCAGGGGTTAGTCAAATTGGCCCGGTCAAATCGGCCAGACGGCCAGCAGGGCAGGCACGCTGACGAGCACGACGATGAGCGAGAGTGGCAGGCCCAATCGCGCATAGTCGCCAAATCGATATCCGCCCGGCGCCATGACCAGCGTGTTGCACTGGTGGCCGATCGGCGTGAGGAAATCACAGCCGGCGCCGATTGCCACCGCCATCAGAAAGGCATCGGGCCGGTAGCCAAGCTTGGCGGCAAAGGTCGCGGCAATCGGCGCCATGACCAAAACGGTCGCGGCATTGTTCAAAAACGGCGTCACGGCCATGGCCGCAACCAGGATCAATGCCAGAGCGCCGAACGGCGGCAGCATCTCGGCGGTGCGCGACAGGAGGTCGGCGATGATGTCGGTCGTTCCGGTGGTTCGGAGCGAATCGCTGATGGGGATGAGGGCGGCCAGCATGATCAGAATGGGCGCATCGAGATGATGATAGACTTCGCGCAAGGGAATGGACCCGGTCATCACCATCAGAAAGGCGGCGGCGAAAAATGCCGTCGCCACGGGAATGCCGCCGAAGGCCGTCGCCGCCATCGTCGCCAGCAGGATCATGACGGGGATCATGCCGTTGCGCGCGTTGCCGAGCTTCAGATCCCGTTCGACCAGCGGCAGGCAGCCCCATTCACGCAGGAGATCCGGCAGCTTCTGCAAGTCGCCCTGCAGCACCACAACGTCGCCGTTGCGGATCTTGATCTCGCCCAGACGCTCGGTGAAGCGCCTGTCCCGGCGGCTGACGGCAAGAAGATTGAGGCCGGTATTGTGGAAGAGGGAGACGTCCTTTGCGCTGACGCCTATCAGGCGGGAATGTTCGCCGACGATGGCTTCGACGGAACTGATATCCTGGCGCATCTCGGACTCATGTTTACGATCGGACAGTTGAAGCTTGGCTTCACTGACGATCTTGTCGAGGGCGCTTTGCTCGCCCTCGATGATAAGAAGGTCGCCATCCTTGAGCACGGTGTCGGGAAGAGGCGTTCGTCTTTGGCCGCTGCCGCCGATAATCGCGGTCACCATCGCATCGCCGCCGGCCGGCTTCTGCAGCCAGCTGACGGACCGGCCAATCGCCCCCGACGGCGTTATGACCTTCGCCTCGGTCGTGTAGTTCTTGATCGCCACCGCCTCGTCCATCGACGTTTCCACCCGCGATCTTTCAGGAAGCAGCTTGTAGAACAGCCCTAGAAAGACAATGCCGGCGACCGACAGCGCCAGGCCGACAGGCGTATAGTCGAACATCGTGAACGGCTGCCCGGTAATCTCCTCGCGCACCCGGGAAACGATGATATTCGGCGATGTGCCGATCTGAGTCATAAGCCCTCCGAGCAGCGCGGCGAAAGACATCGGCATCAGGAACATCGACGGTGATACGCGTGATTTCCGGGCCATCTGCACGGCAACCGGGATCATGATTGCCAGTGCACCGATATTTTTGACGAAAGCCGACAGGGCCGCGACGATGGCAACCAAGATGATCAGTTGCATCCGCGGCCCGCGTCTTTCGGGAGAAAATCGGCGCAGCGCCAGATCCATGATCCCGGATCGCGATATCGCCGCACTGACGATCAGCGCACTGCCGACGATGATGACAATGTCATCTGAAAAACCGGAAAAGGCGATTTTGGCAGGGACGATGCCGGCAATGACGGCAACGAGAAGCGAACTCACGGCGACGACGTCGTATCGGTAACGCCCCCACACAAAGGCGCCCATCATGAGCGCGATGATGAGAAGAGAGAGCCATTGGTCAACGCGCATGTTTGCATCCCGGTGGTAGGAATTAACGTTTGAAGCAGGAGAACGATACGACACGATGGCGATTTTTTTCATCGCCTCCGGTCGCCGGCAAATCGGATGGGCTGACAAGCCCGCCCTCCATTGAGACCATCATGGAACTCTATGCCGCCAGCCGGCATTTCGTGCTTTGGGGATGCTGATTCGGAAACGACCATGGCCAGTGACAACCTCTCGACATACCGATCGAAGCGCGACTTTAAAAAAACAGCGGAGCCGAGCGGCGAGAAGCAGATCGCGCGCAGCAATCGCCGTCGCTTCATCATCCAGAAACATGACGCCACTCGGCTGCATTACGACCTGCGACTGGAACTCGACGGCGTCTTCAAATCCTGGGCTGTCACCAAAGGCCCATCGCTCGATCCGCACGACAAGCGGCTGGCCGTCGAGGTCGAAGATCACCCGCTCGATTATGGCGACTTTGAAGGCACGATCCCGAAAGGCCAATATGGCGGCGGTACGGTGATGCTGTGGGACCGCGGCTATTGGGAGCCCGAGGGAAAGAAGAGCCCGCAGCAGGCGCTCGCCAAGGGCGACTTCAAGTTCATCCTGAAAGGCGAAAGGCTGCACGGCAGTTTCGTTCTGGTGCGCATGCGCAACGATCGCGATGGCGGCAAGCGAACCAACTGGCTGCTGATCAAGCACCACGACGCATTCTCGGTCGAGAAGGACGGCGCAGCGGTCCTGGAGCAAAACGACACCTCCGTCGCCTCCGGCCGGACGATGGACGCAATCGCCGCCGGCAAGGGCCGCAAGCCAAAGCCGTTCATGCTCAAGGGCGGCGATCTCAAGGCGGACGCGGTCTGGGACAGCAATCACGGGCTGGCCGCCGAAGAGAGGAAAGAGGAGGGCCGAGTCGGCAAGACGCCGAAAACGGTGGCAAGGATCGATCTCCCGGACTTCATTGCGCCGCAGCTTTGCCAGACCCTGGAGCGTCCGCCGCCCGGCGAGGGCTGGATTCACGAGATCAAGTTCGACGGCTACCGTATCCAGATGCGCATACTCGAGGGCGAGGTGACGCTGAAGACCCGCAAAGGGCTCGACTGGACCGGCAAATATCCAGAGATCGCCGAAGCGGCATCGGCGCTGCCCGACGCCATCATCGACGGCGAGATCTGCGCTCTCGACGACCATGGCGTACCGGATTTCGCAGCCCTGCAGGCCGCCATTTCGGAAGGCAGGACAGGCGATCTCGTCTATTTCGCCTTCGATCTTCTCTACGACGGCGGCGAGGACCTGCGATCTCTGCCTGTGGTCGAGCGCAAGGCGCGGCTTCAGAGCCTTCTTGCGGATGCCGGCAATGACCCTCGGATCCGTTTCGTCGAGCATTTTGAGACCGGCGGCGATGCGGTCCTGCGCTCCGCCTGCAAGCTATCGCTGGAAGGCATCGTCTCCAAACAAGGCGATGCACCCTATCAATCCGGCCGCACCGACAGCTGGGCGAAGTCGAAATGCCGCGCCGGGCACGAAGTGGTGATCGGCGCCTATGCCAAGACCAACGGCAAATTCCGATCGCTGCTGGTCGGCGTCTACCGCGGCGACCACTTCGTCTATGTCGGCCGCGTCGGCACGGGATATGGCGCCAGGAAAGTTGAAACGCTGCTGCCGAAGCTGCAGGCGCTCGAGGCGGCGAAGTCGCCCTTCACCGGCATCGGCGCGCCGAAGAAGGAGGCCGATGTCACCTGGCTGAAGCCCAAGCTCGTGGCGGAAATCGAGTTCGCGGGCTGGACCGCCGACGGCATCGTCCGCCAGGCCGCCTTCAAGGGCCTGCGGGAGGACAAGCCGGCCAAGGAGGTCAAGGCCGAACGGCCGGCCAAGCCAGCAGAAACCGACGTGCCGGAGCCAGCGGCTGAGAAGGCGAGGCCAGCCCGCCGAAAGGGCGCCAAAGCCGAGGTCATGGGCGTGATGATCTCCAATCCGGACAAGCCGCTGTGGCCGGATGCCAATGACCGCAAACCGGTGACCAAAGAGGATCTGGCCCGCTATTATGAAGCCGTCGGCGGCTGGATGATCGCGCATATCGAGGGACGCCCCTGTTCGATCATCCGTGCGCCCGATGGGCTCGGCGGCGAGCAGTTCTTCCAGCGCCATGCGATGCCCGGCACCTCGAACCTGCTCGAACTGGTCAAGGTCTTCGGCGACAAAAAGCCCTATCTGCAGATCGACCGGGTCGAAGGCCTGGCCGCCGTGGCGCAGGTCGGCGCTGTCGAGCTGCACCCCTGGAATTGCCAACCGCATAAGCCGGAGGTGCCGGGCCGGCTGGTGTTCGATCTCGACCCTGGCCCCGACGTACCGTTCTCGACAGTCGTTTCCGCCGCCCGCGAGATGCACGACCGTCTCGACGCGCTCGGTCTCATCAGTTTCTGCAAGACCACCGGCGGCAAGGGCCTGCACGTCGTCACGCCGCTTGCGCTCAACAAACGCAAGCCGCTTTCCTGGGCGCAGGCGAAAAGCTTCGCGCACGACGTCTGCCAGCAGATGGCGCGTGACAATCCCGATCTCTATCTGATCAAGATGACCAAGAGCCTGAGAAACGGCCGCATCTTCCTCGACTATCTCCGCAATGACCGGATGGCGACGGCGGTGGCACCCTTGTCGCCTCGTGCGCGACCCGGCGCCACCGTCTCGATGCCGCTGAGCTGGAGCCAGGTCAAAGCGGATCTCGACCCGAAACGCTTCACCATCCGCACCGTGCCGGTCCTGCTGTCGAAATCATCGGCCTGGGAAGATTATAGCGACGGCCAGCGCCCGCTGGAGCAGGCGATCAAACGCCTGGGCAAAGTCTCCGACGCGGCCTGAGCGCGAACAACAGTCCGCCCGTGGCGGGCTGTTTTGCCGGAATGAATTTTCTCCGCGTGCCGATCTTGCCCTCCAGAAAACGGCTCCAATTTACAGCGGAGTGGATCGCCGACATCAAGCGTTTGACAATCCTCTTCCCCTGCGGTCTACTGGCCCACTTACCGGACCAGTAGACCTCAGGGGGAGGGCATGGCGATGGATGTGCGAGCCATTCTCGAAGAGGTTGCGACGCTGGGCGGCGCTCCGAAGAAGTCGATGAAGGACTTCGTCGTGCAGAAGATTGCGACCTTCATCGCCACCGGCATCCTCAAAATAGGCGATCCGCTGCCCAGCGAACGTGAACTGGCTGGCGCGCTTTCGGTCAGCCGCGAGACCGTCCGCGGTGCGATTCTCATCCTCTCCACGCATGGAATTCTCTCGGTTGCGCAGGGAACGCGCACGGTGGTGGCATCGGAAGATGTCGGCGAATTGGCTGTCCAGGCGGCGCGCTATCGCGACATTGCGGCCTATAGTCTCGACAATGTTCATGAGGCGCGGCTGCTGATCGAAGCGCAGGTCGTCAGGGCCGCCGCGGTCAAGATGGAAGCGTCGACACTTGATTATCTCCGCAAGTCGATCGCCGCACAGGAAGCCGCCTGTGACGATCCCGTCCGGTTTTTGATTTGCGACCGCGAATTTCACACCGCCATCTACCGGTCCAGCGGCAATGCGGTGCTGGCCGACATCGCCGCCGATCTTTACTCCTATCTTCTCAGCCACCGCAGGCGCGTCGTATCGCAGCCCGGCACGATCGCCACCAGCATCGCCGATCACCGGCTGATCCTCGCCGGCCTGGAGACGCGAGATCCAGACGCCGCATGTGCGGCCTTCGCGATCCATGAAACCCGCATTTATACGACAACCAAGCTGCTCCTAGCGTAGTTCGCAGGCAAAGAGCGCAGAGACGAGACATCGAAGACAGGGGAATAGAATGCATATTCTCATTATCGGGGCAGGAGGAATGATCGGCCGGAAGCTCGCCGCCAGCTTGGCGCGCAGCGGTTCCCTCGGCGCTCGAACGATCACGCGCATGACGCTTGTGGATATCGCGCCGCCGCCGGTGCCGGCGAGCAACGTTGCCTCGGTCGAAGCGCTGGCTGCCGACATATCCGAAGGCGATGCTGCGCAAGCCCTGGCGGCTCGCCGGGCCGACGTAATCTTCCATCTCGCCGCGATCGTTTCCGGCGAGGCCGAGCGCAATTTCGAACTGGGCTACCGAGTCAATCTCGATGGCACGCGATTGCTGTTGGAGGCGATCCGCCATGAGGGAAGCCGGCAAGCCTATGTTCCCCGGCTCGTCTTCTCCTCGTCGATCGCGGTCTACGGCGCGCCGTTTCCCGATCCGATCCCCGACGATTACATCCAGGCGCCGCTCACGAGCTATGGCGTGCAGAAGGCGATATCCGAGCTTCTGCTGTCCGACTATTCGCGCCGCGGCTTCATCGACGGCGTCGGAATTCGACTGCCGACCATCGTGATCCGGCCGGGTGCACCGAATGCTGCCGCGTCCGGCTTCTTTTCCGGAATCCTGCGGGAGCCGCTGGCCGGCCAGCGGGCGGTCCTCCCCGTGGAGGAAACGGTCAAGCACTGGCTGGCAAGCCCGCGTTCCGCCGTCAAATTTCTGATTCACGCCGCGACGCTCGACACATCGTCGCTGGGTGCGCGGCGCACACTGACCATGCCGGGGGTTGCCGCCACCGTTGCCGACCAGATCGCCGCGTTGCGCCGTGCCGCCGGCGCCGAGGCCGTCGATCTGATCGACCGCCGCCGCGACGAGGTCATCGAAGGCATCGTCGCCGGATGGCCGAAATCCTTTACGCCCGATCGTGCGACGCAACTGGGTTTTTCCGCCGAAACCAGCGTCGACGAGCTGATCGAGGTCTACCTCGCCGAGGACGCTCCGGCGGCGCAAGGAGATTGAGGAGAGGGCCGAGGCCCCCGCGCGGCACCCCCGCAGATGCGGGATTGCGGTGGCTGACGGACTTGGGAGAGATGGCAGCCGCCGGCAAGACAGAGTGAGATACGAATATTTAAAGCATGTAGCGCTCGATTTCTGGGAGGAGTGAGTATGGCAGGCGTTCAATTCGCGGATGTGCGGAAATCCTTCGGTGTGCATCCTGTCATCAAGGGGGTGGACATCGACATTGCCGATGGGGAATTCGTCATCTTGGTCGGCCCCTCGGGCTGCGGCAAGTCGACCCTTCTGCGGATGCTGGCGGGGCTCGAGAATATTTCCGGCGGCGAGATCAAGATCGGCGGGCGCGTGGTCAACACGCTGCCGCCGAAGGACCGCGACATCGCCATGGTCTTTCAGAACTACGCGCTCTATCCGCATATGACGGTGGAGCAGAACATGGGCTTCTCGTTGATGCTCAACAAGGCGCCGAAGGCGGAAGCCGAGAAGCGGGTGAAATATGCCGCCGGCATCCTCGGCCTCGACAAATTGCTCGACCGCTATCCCCGCCAGCTTTCCGGCGGCCAGCGCCAGCGTGTCGCCATGGGCCGGGCGATCGTGCGCGATCCGGAGGTCTTCCTGTTCGACGAACCGCTGTCCAACCTCGATGCCAAGCTGCGCGTCGCCATGCGCGCCGAGATCAAGGAGCTGCACCAGCGGCTGAAAACCACCACGGTTTACGTCACCCACGACCAGATCGAGGCGATGACCATGGCCGACAAGATCGTCGTCATGCATGACGGCATCGTCGAGCAGATCGGTTCGCCGCTCGAGCTCTACGACAAGCCCGCCAATCTCTTCGTCGGCGGCTTCATCGGCTCGCCGGCGATGAACATGATCAAGGGCAGGCTCGACCCGGAAGACGCCCGGCAGTTCGTCGCCGCCAACGGCACGCGGCTGCCAGTCGCCAATCCGCCGGCAAGTGCGGTGGGCCGTGAACTCGTCTATGGGCTGCGCCCCGAATATATCTCGCTCGATCCGAACGGTGTGCCGGCCGAGATCGTGGTGATCGAACCCACTGGCTATGAGACCCATCTGACCGTTCGCCTCGGCGGCAGCGATGTCAGCTGCGTATTCCGGGAGCGCGTCAATGCTCGCCCGGGCGAGGCGATCCGCGTCGCGATCGACGCTTCGCACGTCCATCTCTTCGATGCCGATGGCGGACAGAGATTGACCGACTGATGCCATCCGGCAGCGCGGGAGGGGAGGAGCCTTCCCCGCCGCCGGAGCGCAAGCATTCCGTGGGCGCTTCCGCTCCGGGGATGCCAGGCCGCCGTCCACCCAAGCGGGAGGTGGACGCCGGAGAATTGCTTCCGCTGTTTCAATGAGGAGGAATCTCATGACGATCAAGAGACGTGAATTTCTTGCGGCATCGGCAGCCGTTGCCGGCGCTGCCGGCTTCGGCATCAAGCCATCCTTTGCGCAGGCCGAACCGACCTACACGCCGGAAAGCGGCGCAAGCCTGCGGCTGCTGCGCTGGACGCCTTTCGTCAAGGGCGATGAGGAGGCCTGGATCGCCAACACCAAGAAATTCACCGAAGCGACCGGCGTCGAAGTGCGCATCGACAAGGAAAGCTGGGAAGACATCCGCCCGAAGGCTGCGGTTGCCGCCAATGTCGGCTCCGGCCCGGATCTCATCATGTGCTGGTTCGACGATGCCCACCAATATCCGGACAAGCTGGTCGATCTCACCGAGCTCGGCAATTATCTCGGCAACAAGTATGAGGGCTGGTACGACGGCGTAAAGGGATATGCGACGCGCGGCGACACCTTCATCGCCATGCCGCTGACGGCAATCGGCAACGCCGTCGTCTATCGCGACAGCCATGTGAAGGCCGCCGGTTTCGCTGAATTCCCGAATGACACCGCAGGGTTCCTCGAGCTTTGCAAGGCGATGAAGGCAAAGGGCACGCCGGCCGGCTTCCCGCACGGCAAGGCGGTCGGCGACGGCAACAACTACGCCCATTGGCTGCTCTGGAGCCATAACGGCATGATGGTCGATGAAAGCGGCAAGGTGACGATCAACAGCCCGGAGACGCTCGCTTCGATCAACTATGCAAAGGAGCTCTACGCGACCTTCATTCCGGGCACTGAAAGCTGGCAGGACGTCAACAACAACCGCGCCTTCCTCGCAGGCCAGGTCTCGCTGATCGCCAACGGCGTCTCGGTCTATTACACCGCCAAGAACGATCCGAAGCTCGCCGAGATCGCCAAGGACATCCGCACGACGAACTTCCCGATCGGCCCCGTCGGCAAGAGTGTCGAGCTTTGCCAGACGAGCTCGCTGCTTCTGTTCAAGCACACAAAATATCCTGAGGCGGCCAAGGCCTATATCAAGTTCATGATGGAAGCCGACCAGATGAACGCCTGGATCCAGGGATCCAGCGCCTATTGCTGCCAGCCGCTCAAGGCCTTCGCCAAGAATCCCATCTGGGCGGCCGATCCGGTCCACGCGCCCTATGCGCGCGCTTCGGAGAAGCTGCGCCCGAACGGCTATGCCGGCCCGCTCGGCTACGCCTCGGCGGCAACCATGGCCGACTATGTTCTGGTCGACATGTATGCCGCCGCCGTTACCGGCCAGATGTCGCCGGAAGATGCGATGAAGGAAGCCGAACGCCGGGCCAACCGCTACTATCGCGTCTGAGCCCCGCTTAATGCATGTCGCCCGGAAGTGGGTAGCGGTTCCGGGACAACGACATGCATGGAAACAAAAAAGGACGCGGCGTGCCGGCCTTTCGGCATGCCGCAAGCTCCTCCGGGAGTCCAAACGCGATCTGGAGATAAGCAATGTCGATGGCAAATTCGGGGAATAGGCGTGGGCCGGTCTCTTCGCTCCTGCAGAACAACAATGTGCTCGGCTTCCTGTTCATGCTGCCGGCGGCGGTCTTCCTGGTCTGCTTTCTCACCTATCCGCTGGGGCTCGGCGTCTGGCTCGGCTTCACCGATACCCGGATCGGCCGCGACGGCATCTTCATTGGGCTGGAGAACTACCAGTTCCTGATGGATGATTCCGTCTTCTGGCTGTCTGTGTTCAACACCATTCTCTATACCTCCGTCGCCTCGGTGCTGAAATTCGCGCTCGGCCTCTGGCTGGCGATGCTGCTCAACCAGCATCTGCCCTACAAATCCTTCTTCCGGGCCATCGTGTTGCTTCCCTGGGTGGTGCCGACCGTGCTTTCGGCGCTGGCCTTCTGGTGGATCTACGATTCCCAGTTTTCGATCATCTCCTGGTCGCTGATGAAACTGGGGCTGATCAGCGGGCCGATCAATTTCCTCGGCGATCCAATCAATGCCCGCATATCCGTCATCGTCGCCAATGTCTGGCGCGGCATTCCCTTCGTGGCGATCTCGCTGCTTGCGGGGCTGCAGACGATCCCGGCCTCGCTGCAGGAGGCAGCCTCGCTCGATGGCGCCACGAGCTGGCAGCGTTTCCGCTATGTGACGCTGCCGATGCTGACGCCGATCATCGCCGTCGTGATGACCTTCTCGGTGCTTTTCACCTTTACCGATTTCCAGCTCATCTACGTGCTGACCAAGGGCGGCCCCGTCAATGCCACGCATCTGATGGCGACGCTCTCCTTCCAGCGCGGCATTCCCGGCGGCCAGCTCGGCGAGGGTGCGGCGATCGCGGTCGCCATGGTGCCCTTTCTGCTCGGCGCGATCATGTTCAGCTTCTTCGGCCTGCAGCGGCGCAAGTGGCAGCAGGGCGGCCAAGATTAGGAGAATGACGATGTCGACACATTCCAACACCGCCGATCAGATCGTGACCGACAATGCCGAAGGCATGAGCTATCTGAACCGCCTGCCGCGGCGGATCGTGATGCTCTATTTGCCGATGGCCGTCTTCGTCTTCGTGCTGCTCTTCCCGTTCTACTGGATGGCGATCACCGCGGTGAAACCCAACGAGCAGCTGACCGACTATACCAATTACAGCCCGTTCTGGGTGGTCGGGCCGACCATTGCACACATCAAATATCTGTTCCTCGAGACATCCTATCCGGGCTGGCTGTGGAACACGATGCTGGTGGCGGTCTGCTCCACCTTCCTCTCGCTGGTGGCTTCGGTCTTGGGCGCCTATGCCATCGAGCGCGTCCGCTTCACCGGCTCGCGCACGGTCGGCCTGGTGATCTTTCTCGCCTATCTCGTGCCGCCGTCGATCCTCTTCATCCCGCTTGCCTTCATCGTCTTCAAGCTCGGGATCTACGACTCGCGGCTGGCGCTGATCTTCACCTACCCGACCTTCCTCATTCCCTTCTGCACCTGGCTGCTGATGGGTTATTTCCGCTCGATCCCGTTCGAGCTGGAGGAAAGCGCGCTGGTGGATGGGGCCAACAGATGGCAGATCCTCACCAAGATCATCCTGCCGCTCGCCGTGCCGGGGCTGATTTCGGCCGGGATCTTCGCCTTCACGCTCTCTTGGAACGAATTCATCTATGCCCTTACTTTCATTCAGTCATCGGAGAATAAAACCATTCCCGTCGGCGTGCTCACCGAGCTGGTGCGCGGCGATGTCTTCGAATGGGGGGCACTGATGGCGGGCGCCCTGTTCGGCTCGCTGCCGGTGGTCATCCTCTACTCGTTCTTCGTCGACTATTACGTGTCGTCGATGACCGGGGCGGTGAAGGAGTGACAGCCGCAAATGGCATGCCGAACCGCGTTCAGCGTCTCGACATCGAGCACTGGGCCTTCTTGCGACACGTGGTATAGTTAAATTTCGGTCGTCCTCCGGACGATACGATAAAGGAATTATTCCATGGGAGACCAGAAACGCCCGCTGCAACCTGGAGAAGCCGCGCCCGGATTCGCACTGGCCACGGCCAACTTCGATGGAACCGTCTCTTTCGCCGATTTGAGCGGTCGCCCATTCCTGATCGGCTTCTTTCGCGGGCTGTACTGCCCATTCTGCCGGCGGCAGCTGGAACAGCTTGCGGCGGTACAGCCAACCCTGCGCGCCGCCGGGGTGGAGACCGTGGCTGTTATTAACACGCCGGCGGAACGTGCCCGTCTATATTTCCGCCACCGGCCGACGCCGATAACGCTTCTATGTGACCCGGATTGCCGCACGCACCGGGCCTACGGTGTGCCGCATGCCGAGTTCCTACCCGATGGGAGTCGCGAGCAGCCCGAATGGCCCTATAGAACAACGATGGCGCAGTTCCAGACGGCACGCATCAACCCCACCGGCGAACTGCCGGAACCGCTGCACCCGATGGAAGCCAACACGATACTCAACGCCAAGGACGGCTTCGAGCTTGTCGAAGCCGATCGTGCGATCTTCGCTGACCATGCGACCCAGCTCGTCGGGCACTTCCTGGTGAATGCGAACGGCACTATCGGCTGGGCACGGATCGAGGCACTCGACGGACCAAACAGCCTCTCCGTCTTCCCGACCGGGGCAGAGATCATCGCCGCCGCCGGCAGCCTTGGACGCTGACCTGCAGCGAATTCTGCCGCCAGCGCTGCTAGCGGATCACAGAGGCTCCAAAAGCAGACCTGCCGCCAAGGCATGAAAGGCCTCGACCGCCTTTGGCAGCACGCTCTGCGGATTTTCGCTGGCGGCGATCCAGAGTGCCGCATTAAGCGCTGCGCCGCTCAGCAATCGGGCCGTCGCCTCCGCGTCAAGCGGCTTCAGGACGCCTTGTGCGATCAGGCGCTCGACGGTGCTCTTGGTCACCTGCAGACAGGTGTTCTGGCTCGGCCATTGCGAGGGATCGCCAAGAACCGCAGGCCCGTCGAGCAGAACGATGCGTTGGACTTCCGGATTGAGCGCCATCTCGATATAGGCCGCACCCTCGGCGAGCAGGCCCTGCCAATCGTTGCCCACCCCAGCCCCGATCGCGTTAGCGCGGGCCGCCATCTCAGTGTCGATCTGCTCAACAACCGCTGCCAACAGCCCGCGCTTGTCGCCGAAATTGTGGTAAAGCGCCCCCCGTGTCAGACCGGCGTCCGCCGTCAGCTCGTCCATCGATGCTGCGGTATACCCCTTTTCCGCGAAAGCCTTTCGTGCAGCCGCGATCAACTTGCCACGGTTTTCCTGCATCGTTTCGCTACGTGTCCTCGCCATCCAGCCCTCTTGCATTCACATACGTCGCGTATACCAGATTGACATACGCCACGTATGTAGAATATTACACATACGTACCGTATATCAAATATTGCGCAAGCCTGTGAAGCGCCACGCCGCGCTGATCGGTCGTTGCCAACGATAAAGAGAGATGAGGATGACGCAACGCGAAGCAATCTTTCCGGCCGACAGGCACGCCCTTTACGAGGAGCACGGCTATTCCGCCGCGATCCGATCCGGCGATCTGCTGTTTGTCTCCGGACAGGTCGGCAGCCGTCCGGATGGAACAGCCGAGCCCGACTTCGAACGCCAAGTCCGGCTGGCCTTTGAAAACTTGCAGGCGACGCTCAGCGCAGCCGGCTGCACGATCGACGATATCGTCGATGTCACCACCTTCCACACCGACCCTGAAAATCAGTTCGCAACCATCATGGCCGTCAAGCAGCAGATTTTCAGCAAGCCACCTTACCCGAATTGGACTGCACTCGGCGTCAACTGGCTCGCCGGCTTCGACTTCGAGATAAAGGTTATCGCCCGCATTCCGGCAAGCAAATGACAGCGCCACACCCGGCGGCACGGGAAACGCCCTCAAGGTGAAAACATGCAACTTGCGCCGCCGGTCGTGTCAAGAACTTGCCGAGATCGCTAGCCGCCCCTATCTCATGTCGAACAGACTTGATGGAGCGACGAGATGGTGGAACTTGTGGTTGACACTCTCTTCGATACGACGATCGAGATCATTCCTCCGGAAGACAGAGAAGACCAGCCCGATGGCCGTGCTTGCCTATGCTGCAAACGCCGGTGTCGATGGATGGACGATGACGGCTGCGGTATCTGCGAGGAATGTCTGGCCCCATGATGAACGCGGCAAGGGCGTAGCGCGATGGCAATCCGGAGCGCCGGACTTCTCATCTATCGGCGCGTATCCAACGACCTCGAAGTCCTTCTCGTTCATCCAGGCGGCCCCTTCTGGGCTGGGAAAGACGAGGCTGCCTGGTCGATCCCGAAGGGATTGGTCGAGCCGGATGAGGATGAACTTGCGGCGGCGATGAGGGAGACGGCAGAAGAGCTTGGAGTCGCCATCGACGGCAGAGTGACGCCGCTCGGCGAATATCGGCAGCCTGGCGGCAAGATCGTCGTCGTGTGGTCGATCGAAGCCGATCCGGTATTGGACGTGAACGCAGTACGAAGCTCTGAATTTCAAATGCAATGGCCGCCGAGATCAGGCCAGATGAAGAGCTTTCCGGAGGTTGACCGCGCGGGATGGTTTTCCCTGGCCGAGGCGGGAACGAAGCTGTTGAAAGGGCAGCGACCGATGCTTGCCGACCTTCTGAAGCATCAGGGGTGATCGGCGCGAAATGATTGCTTGAACCGCCCGTTTCGCTGCACGCATGCGTGAAGCGCGCGGCAGCCATGCGTTGCTTCTGCAGACATCCATCTCCATCTGACAGTCACAGCCGCCTCACTCAATCGAGACAACCGGCGCTGCGACCCGTCTTGGGCACGCGCGAGGAGACAATCATGAACGGCATATCGAAAACGCTGAACGACATGACGCTGGTCGAGCGGTCGAGCCTGCTCGACACCGTCGCCGACGCCCTGGAGGCAACCGCCGAGGAGGCCGAAGGGGAGGGCGACGCCCGCTTCGTCGCCAATTCCATCTGTATCGCCAATACCATCCGCGGATTATCCGGGGAGCTTGCACCGCGCGATCTGCGGGCAGCCGAGCTGCTCCTCGAGCAGGGTATCATGCTCGTCCACCAATTCTCCAGCAGGGTGAAACCAGGCGGAATGAAGCATTAACGCAAAGCGCAAATCGGGCCGGCAGAGCCGGCCCGTCCGTCATCACTGCTGCTCGATCGGCGCCGGCACTGCAGCCGGTGACGCCGACCGTCCAAGCCGATCGGCGACCAGCATCGACAGCATCATTTCCACAAGACCATTGGCGGCGCCCTTTTCGCCGCCGGCGCCGCCGACCTGGATCTGCGGCACGAGCGGCAGCCGGCCATTTTCGATCGCCTCGGCAAAGCGCATGAGCACCTGCGAGTGGAGCTGATAGTCCGGCCCACCGAAGGCCGCGACCTTCTTCTCCGTGGCCTCGGCTTCCGCCAGACCGATGGCGCGCACCTTCTGGGCATCGGCAAGACCGGTCGCCTTGATGCGTTCGGCATCGGCAAGCGCCACGGCCTTGATCCGATCGGCCTCACCGAGGCCGGCGAGACGCACTTTCTCGGCCTCTGCCTTGGCGGTGACCTGAATGGTTTCTGCCTGCTGGCGGGTGCGGGCGAGCTGCGCCTTGCCTTCGTTCTCGCTGATCTCGATGGTCAGCGCTGATGTGGTGATCTTGGCCTGCTGTTCGGCGAGCGCCTCCTTCTCGCGCAACGTGCGCTCCTGGATCGCCGCCGCCTCCTGCAATTTATAGGTCTCGACCTTTTCAACGGCGATCTGACGTTCGCGCAGCTGGATCAGGATCTGCTCGATGCTGTTCTGGCCATTGCTGGCCCGCGGCGTGCCGATCAGCACTTCCTGCAGTTCGAGGCTGTAGGAGTTGAACTTCTCGCGCATTTCGTCGCCGGATTTGCGCTGGATTTCGCTGCGCTCCTGCAGCAGTTCGATCAGGGTCTTGGTCTGGGCGATATTCTTGAAATAGGCCGAGACCATCGGATCGAGCGTCTGTTCGACCAGCCGTTTGATATCGCCGAAACGCTGCACGACGAGAGGCGCCTTCATGTAGTCGATATGCACGACGACCGAGAGCGGCAGCACCGGTTCGAACGCATCCTTGGTGATCAGCGACACTTCGGACAGATTTTCGTCCAGCCTGTGCTCACCGTACTGTTCCTTCGTCCATTTGAGCACGAAGTTGGTGGTCGGCACGATGATGATATTGCCGGCATAGGTGTTGAACGCATATTTGCCCGGCAGGAGCGGCGTCGACCAGACACCGCGTGCGCCGGTCTCGACCAGTTCGCCGTGGCGATAGGACTGGCCTGAGATATCAGCGCTTCGGCGGCCGGTATAGGATACGACCACACCCACCGTGCCGACGTCGATGATCGTCTTCTCCACAAGTTCGACGGTCGCAAAGATTCGGTTGAGGAAATAACTGCCGTCGGCAAGCACCTGCAATTGCCGGCCGCGATAACCGCCGGCATTGAGAAACTTCTCCGGATCCTGGAAGTTGTTGTGGAAGTTCGGATCTTTGGGGTTGTTGGCAACGGTCGGCGCGATGATCTCGCCATCCGGCAGCGCCGGACCGTCATGGACGGTGACGACGCCGATCAGGTCCTCGGCGTCGTGGATGACGACGGGCTCGAAACCGTTTCGCTCACTGATCAGCGTCGACATGTCGGCAAACAGTCCTTGTTCCGACGTGTTCAAGTTGACGGCATAGGTCGATTGTGCGGTCAGCACGATGAACTGCGCCAGATTGATGGCATAGGTGCCTTCGCGCAGGATCTTGCGCTGCGGCCCCTTCTGGCCGCCCTTTGTCAGAAAGCCGCGCACATCCTGAAAATCATCGGCGTCGACATTCGAGGCAAGCGTCTGGGTCGGCGGCAGCGGCTCGCCGTCACGGGCGAAGACATAGCCGATCTGGCCCTGTGGAATGGTCACGAGATTGGCGCGATGCATCGCATACTGGAACGGCATGAAGAAATGCAGGCCACCGCGCACGACTTCTGGCTGGAAGCCGGCCTCGCCATAGAGCGCAATGAAGCCGTTATCGACAGAGCCGCGAAAACTCCAGAGCTTTTCGAGAATGCCGAGCCTGTCGTTGGGGATATAGCGGATCACGCCGCTCCACCGGAACAGGATTGCCAGCACGATGAGCGTGACGGAGATTTCGATCGCCTTCCATCCCATCGGGCTCAGATATTGTAGGGTTTCCATCTTTTTTCTCATATGGGCGCACGGGTTCGTTCCACCCGATGGCCGCCGGTTGGTGTTTGGTTGATAAGACGGGGAGATGGCGCGCCTGCTCGTTCGACGCACTAAAGGTGTATCTAACGCCTGGGCTGCTCATTGTCTGGGAAAAACGACCGCGCGTCCCGAGTCCCCGATGAGGGGCGGCGTGGTCGTGAGTGATCTCACATCGGTGTCGCCTTGAAAGACATGACGATAGGGGACGTAAGGATTGCGCCTTGAGGTTTAAAGATGCTCGATGGGGAAATCAGGCAAGTACTTCCAACGATTTCGATATTTCGAGCATTCAATTCTACTGAATTAAGCTGCGTCAGCCTGTTTGTTTCGGCCAGCGTTTTGCTTTAGATGAACCTGTCCGACGTTGCAGCAACACGACTTGAGCGACCTCGCTGATCAAGATCAACTGGCTTTTCGAAATTTGCATTGCCGGCAGGTTTGGATTCCACACCTGCCGGCAATCCGCCATCAGGCAGCCTTTTTGCGATAGAGCATTGTCAGGAGTGCGAGGACGCATCCTACGGCTCCGACAGTTGCGAAGATGTAGAAATTCCACTGCGGAGCCAGGCCTGCACCCAGAACAGCACCGCCGATGGCCGGTCCTATCATGCCGCCTATACGGCCGATGCCGAGCGAGAAGCCAAGGCCGGTTCCACGGATCTCGACCGGATAGAGGTTTCCAACGAGAATATTGGCGAGGATTTGCGTGCCGATCGTTCCCGTACCCGCAAGTGCGACAAGGCCGTAGACCTGCAGGCCCTGATCCACTTGCGTCAGCAGCCAGATCGAGCAGGCTCCGAGCAGAAACATGCCTGCGACGACAATCTTGACATTGCCGCGGTCGGCAATCCTCGCGCCGATCAGCAGGCCGACTGCGGCTCCGAGATTGAGGGTTACCGAGAACAGCAGGGCGGAACCGAGGTCATAGCCCATCTTGTTCATGATAGTCGGAAGCCAGTTGACCATACCGAATGTCAGCAGCAGCGAACAGAAGTGGATGCCCCATGCATTCAAGGTCGGCAGCAGGCGACCTTCGGAGAACAGCGACCGGATGCCGACCTGTACAATAGGCTTGGCGATAGGATTGGGCAGCCCGTACTGGTCTGCGATCTGGTTGGCTTCGCTCTGGCGGTTCTTCGTTGCCAGCCATTCGGGAGATTCAGGGATGAGGCGGATGAAGAAAGGCAGAAGCAGGATCGGTGCGCCGCCGATGATCATCAGCGGACGCCATCCGTATTTCTGTATCAGCAGCATTCCGAGGATGCCCGAAATGATGCCGCCGGCGAGATAACCGAGAAGCGCAATCGAATAGGCCATCGCCTTCCGCTTCGGCGGAGAAAACTCGATGATCAACGCGGTTACCGTCGGAAAAAGAGCGCCAAGGCCCAGACCGGCAAGAAAGCGTGTGCCCTCGAAAACGGAAAAGTTCGGCGCCAGCCCGCTGCCGATCATCATGATCGAGAAGCTCAGCAGACTGCCGATGATGACCTTGCGGCGTCCGATCCTGTCAGCGAGCGTTCCCGCAACGAGAGCCCCGAGCAGCATGCCGAACAGGGTGATGGCGGCAGCGCGTCCGACCATGCCGGGCGTCAGGCCCCAACTGGCTTCGGCGAGCAATGCCGGGGCGACTGCGCCGTAAACGATCAGGTCATAGCCGTCGAACAGGATCAGCAGACCGCAAAGCACGATGATGATATTCGGGCTGCGAACGCGTTCCTTGAAAATAGCGAGATCTTGTATGGCCAATTTTCCCTCCCCATACATTTGAGTACAGGAAGTCCGCTCCTGCCAACGGCAGGTCCGCGTCAATCCATGTACAAATCCTCCTCGATCATTGCCGGCGTGGTTCCTCCCAGCGCCAGACTCACCCACGAGCGGGCGATGTCAAGACAATGACGACACGCTATTAAATACTTGCGAATAAAATATTTGCAACTGCAAACTTCTCAGCCGGCAGCTTTTCCCTTTTGGGATATTGCCGGCAGGTTGGCGTGCATGCGGCGCAGCGCATTCTTCAGGGCTGCTACCTCCTCGTCCGACATGCCCTGAACCGCAGTGCGTTCAAGCTCCACGGCAAGCGGCATCAGCCTTTCCGTCAGCGCCTCGCCCTGCGGGGTCAGCCTGACGATGACGATACGGCCATTGTCTTCCGGGCGTGTTCTCGACACCAGCTTGCGCTTGGCCAACGTGCCGACGAGGCGTGACAGCGTCGAGATCTCGACGGAGACGACGTCGGCGAGATCTCCAAGCGTGCTCTCCCGGCGCTCCTTGAGCATGGCCAGAACCCGGTACATCGCCACGCTGAGATTGTCTTCGGCAATTCTCTGCGAGAACACCTCGGCTATCCGCACGCCGGCGCGGTTGAGAAGATAAGGAACGGAATCGGTAAGTTTGTACATGTCTCTGTCTGCTGGCGGGATTCGGCTTGCTGAAGGCTTCCTCCGACATGCACCTAAATTGCCGGGATGACAACATGATAGGCTTTCAGCCGTTGAAAACGGCTTGGCAGAACAAACATTTTCGCGCCTGAATTATAAATTTGCATTGACAATAGTTGCATATGCAATAATTTGAAGCCCGAGGAGACACGGGAGGAAATCATGTCTGCCACTGCTGCCCTCGGCATATCGCCGGCCCCCGCACCGATCAGCGACGCGTTTCGATCGACCATGCGCCGTTTCCCGGCGACGGTGACGGTCATTTCCGCCTGCCGCAACGGTGCGGATCATGGAATGACGGCAACGGCCGTCACATCACTTTCAATGGATCCGCCCTCTCTTCTCATCTGCCTGAACAATCGCACCTATCTGCATGACATGCTAATCGAGGTGCCGGAATTCGCGGTCAGCATTCTGACCGACAGGCAGGCCGCCGTATCGGAAGGTTTCAGCGGCAAGATTGCGCCCGAGCGTCGGTTCGATGCTGCCGATTGGGTTCGCCATGAGCGTGGAATGATGGTGTTGGGCACCGCCCATGCCTCGGTCGTCTGCCGCCGCATGGGCGTCGTTCCCTATGGCACGCACACGATCTTCATCGGGCAAGTGGTGGATACACGCGTTTCCAACGACACCGTCGCATTGATGTACGAGAACTCGAAATATTGCGCGCCACAGCACGCACTTCCCGCATCCCAGAACTGAAGGTCGTTCCATGAACAATACAGCCGCCCTGTTTCCCGCCTCGGCGCGGGTCGAGACCGCATGTCTTGCAGACCGCATCGCCCCGGTGCTGGATGAAATCCGTGCCGGTGCGCGCGATACGGAAAAATCGGGCCGGGTGCCGGCGCGCAATATCGATCTGCTACGCTCGGCCGGCTACTTCGATATCGTCAAGCCTGGCCGTTTCGGCGGCGCCGAAGGATCGTTTGCGGAGCTTGTCGATGCCAATATCGAACTGTCGTCGGCCTGTGCCTCCACCGGCTGGGTTGCCGGCCTGCTTTCCGCGCATCAATGGCTGCTTGCCATGTTCGACGAACGGGTTCAGCAGGAAGTATGGGGCGACAATCCGGATGCGCTGCTCTGCGGTTCCTATGCGCCGGTCCGCATGGCTGAGCGCGTCCACGGCGGTTTCCGGCTATCCGGCGACTGGGCCTTTGCCAGCGGATGCGAAAATGCAGGATGGGCGCTCTGTGCGGCGATCATTCCGCCAAAAGGCGAGGGCGAGCGTCCAGTGCCGGCGTTTCTTCTGGTTCCGGCCGGCGATTATACCATTGCCGAGACCTGGGATGTCGTCGGCCTCGCCGGCACCGGCTCGAAGAGCCTGATCCTCAAGGAGGTCTTCGTTCCGGAATACCGCATGCTGAGCTTTGCGGATGCGACCTCCGGCAGAACACCGGGCGGGCGTGGCTACCAGGGCATCGGCCTTTTCAACATTCCGCTCCTCATGGGCATTCCCTTCTGCCTCGGCAGCGCCGCCGTCGGTGCGGCGAAGGGCGCACTGGATAGCTATATCGACCACATCGGGACCCGTGTGACGCGGGGTGCGGTTGCCGGCGGCAACAACAAGATCGCGGAATTTCCGACGATCCAGCTTCGCGTGGCGGAAGCCTCCGCATCCGTCGATGCCGCCCGCGAAATCCTTCTGCGCGATATTGCCCGGGCGCAGCAATTGGCCCAGGCCCGCGAGGATGGCGCCGCCGAGATCACTGGGGAAGATCGGATACTCGCCCGCCGCAGCCAGTCCTTTGCGGTCAGCTTGGCGCTTCGGGCCGTGGAGGCACTCAACGCGTCGACAGGCGGCCTTGGCCTGCAGATGTCCAATCCCGTCCAGCGCGCATGGCGAGATACCAATGCCGTCGGGCGCCACATTTCCATGAACTGGGATGCCGTCGGCACCATGGTCGGCCAGCAGTTGCTCGGCCTTCCGCCTAAGGGACAATTCTGACCCGCCACCGTCATTGTTTCGAAAGACAGGAAAGAGAGCATATCGTGCAAGGCAAGATCGCGCTTGAAGAACATTTCGCCATTCCCGAGACGTTGCAGGATTCGGCTGGATTCGTGCCGGGCGACTACTGGACTGAACTATCCGCCCGCCTTCTCGATATCCAGGACAAGCGTTTGCGCCTGATGGATGCCCACGGCATCGAAAAAATGATCCTGTCGCTGAACGCTCCGGCCGTGCAGGCAATCCCGGACAAGGCCAAGGCCCTGGAGATTTCCCGGCGCGCCAACGACTTTCTGGCGGAGCAATGCGTCAAGAACCCCAACCGTTTTCTGGGATTTGCCGCTTTACCCCTGCAGGATCCGGATGCGGCGACGCAGGAACTGCAGCGCTGCGTAACGACGCTGGGCTTCGTCGGCGCACTGGTCAACGGCTTCTCGCAGGAGGGCGACGGAACGACGCCGCTCTATTACGATCTGCCGCAATACCGTTCGTTCTGGGCCGAAGTCGAAAAACTCAACATTCCCTTCTATCTGCACCCGCGCAACCCGCTGCCGCAGGATAGCCGCATCTATGCCGGCCACTCCTGGCTGATGGGTCCGACATGGGCGTTCGCACAGGAGACCGCAGTTCATGCGCTGCGCCTGATGGGATCCGGCCTATTCGACGAACATCCGGCTTTGCGGATCATCGTCGGTCACATGGGGGAGGGGCTGCCCTTCATGATGTGGCGCATCGACAACCGGAATGCCTGGGTCAAGGTGGAAAAGAACTATCCGGCCAAACGCCCGATCGCCGATTATTTCAACGAGAATTTCTACATCACGACGTCGGGGAATTTCCGCACGCAATCACTGATCGATGCTATGCTGGAAATCGGCGCGGACAGAATTCTGTTTTCGACAGACTGGCCATTCGAAAACATCGACCATGCTGCAAACTGGTTCGACAGCGCCACCATTTCCGAAGCCGATCGGCTGAAGATCGGTCGCACCAATGCGGTTTCACTGTTCAAACTCGATCGATAGCATGGTCGCACCTTTCAGATACACGGCCAGCGCGGCTGAGATCATCTTCGGGAGCGGTTCACTGAGCCGTCTCGCCGAGGCGGTTGCAGGGCAGGGCGGCAAACGCGCGCTGATCCTTTCGACCCGGCACCAGAAGCAAGAGGCAGAACGGATCGCTGCCTCCCTCGGCCCGCTCGCGGCGGGACTGTTCCACGAGGCGGCAATGCATACGCCGGTCGATGTGACCGAACGTGCAATGGCTAGATACAACCAAGCCGGCGCCGATTGCGTCGTCGCGATCGGCGGCGGATCAACGATCGGCCTCGGCAAGGCGATCGCCTATCGCAACGACGCACCGCAAATCGTGGTGGCGACGACCTATGCGGGCTCGGAGGTCACACCGATCCTCGGCCAGACGGAGAACGGCCAGAAGACGACAGTGCGTGGAGCGGGCATCCTGCCCGAGGTGGTGATCTACGATCCTGAATTGACATTGAGCCTGCCGGTCGAGATCAGCGTCAGCAGCGGGCTCAATGCAATGGCGCATGCGGTCGAAGGTCTCTACGCAGAGGACCGCAATCCAATCTCGTCGATGATGGCGATCGAGGGCCTGCGGGCGCTGAAGCACGCTCTGCCTCAGATCGTCCAAGCCCCTCGGGACATCGAAGCGCGAAGCGAAGCGCTTTACGGGTCCTGGCTGTGCGGCACGGTACTCGGAACGGTCGGGATGGCCCTGCATCACAAACTTTGCCACACGCTCGGCGGCAGCTTCGATCTGCCGCACGCCGAAACCCATGCGGTCGTTCTTCCCCATTCCGCCGACTATAACGCCGCAGCCGCAACGGATGCGCTAAGGCCTGCCGCCGAGCTTTTCGGCGGCTCGCTCGGCCGCGGTCTTTATGATTTTGCCGCTTCGATCGGCGCCCCCCTGGCGCTGCGAGATCTCGGCATGAAGGAGGCCGATTTGGACCGCGCGGCCGAAATCGCCGCTCGGAATCCCTATTGGAACCCGCGTCCGATCGAAGGAAAAGCGATCCGGGCTTTGTTGCAGAGCGCCTGGGAGGGCGCGCGGCCGCGTTAACGCCTCAGGAGGGATGGCCACGTGCCTGAATATTTCAGCGAAGAGAGATCCGTGGAAGCCGTCAACGCGCGCATGGGGCGGGACATCAATCCGCGCCTGGCCGAAATCATGTCGTCGCTGGTCAAGCATCTGCATGCTTTTGCCAGGGATGTCAGCCTGAGCCAGGAGGAATGGGCGTTGGCCATCGGCTTCCTGACCCGAACCGGCCATCTCTGTCATGACGAGCGACAGGAGTTCATCCTGCTCAGCGATACGCTGGGTTTCTCGATGCTGGTGGATGCGATCAACAACCGGCGTCCGCCGGGCGCCACGGAGAATACCGTGTTCGGGCCGTTCCATGTCGAAGGGGCGCCCATACGGCATATGGGTGAAAACATCTCGCTCGACGGCAAGGGCGAGAGTTGTCTGTTCATCGGGCGGGTGCTCGATCTTAACGGCAATCCGATCGAGGGAGCCCGGATCGATGTCTGGTCGGATAATGCCGATGGGTTCTACGACGTCCAGCAGCCGGATATCCAGCCGAAATGGAACAACCGGGGCATTTTCGTCACCGGCGCCGATGGCGCTTATAGTTTCGTCGGCATCAAGCCGGTCTCTTATCCGATCCCGGATGACGGCCCGGTCGGCCAGATGCTGGCATCCCTCGGCCGCCATCCCTATCGTCCCGCCCACACCCATTACCTGATCACGGCTCCGGGTTATCAGAAGCTCGTAACCCACACGTTCGTCGGCGACGATCCCTACCTGGAATCCGATACGGTATTTGGCGTCAAACACAGCCTTGTCGCACCTTTCGAGCGCATAGATCGTCCAACCATCTGGCGCTCCGATTTCGATTTCGTGCTGACGCCGATCGAGGACGGACGATGATCGTTGCCCGCTATGCGGTATCCGACCCTGGCAAGCGCGCCGAGCGCTCGCGATTGCTGGAGAAACACAAGGCCTATCTGCAGGGCACAGCGATCCGCATCCTGCTTTCCGGCCCTTCCGCGCCGCCGGCGGCGGGCAGGGGTTCAACCGCCCTCGTGATCGCGGAGGTCGAGACGCTCGCCGAGTTCGAGGCCTTCAGCACAGGAGATCCCTTCGTCCGCTCCGGTGTTTACGCGAGCGTCGAGATCTTCGAATGGCGGCCCACGCTTGGGCTTCTTCTGGAGAGACTCTCCGACGGCAGCTGAAAACCTGACGATCGCCGACCTCAACTGCCAAAGCCGGTCATATCGAACACGGCGGCGTTGTCCTGAACTTCGCGCAGCCCCTTATACGACGCATGACGGAGGCTGCCGTCATCCGTCCAGCCGCGAAACTCGATCTCGGCGATGAGGGTCGGCTGCACGAAGACGTAGCGTTTGCCCCTCAAGGGGACGGCCGGCCGGTTCGTCTTCAACCGGTCGAGCGTTTTTTTCAGGTCTTCGGCATCGCTGGCACTGAAACCGGTTCCGACCGCCCCCACGGAAACCCAGTCGAAACCCTTCTTGCCGGCGAGCAGCAGGCTGCCGATGCCGCCGCGGGCGGCCGCCGATTGTTCGTAGCCGACGATCATGAAGCTCTCGCTCTCGACGCACTTGATCTTCAGCCAGTCGCCCGTGCGGCCACTGCGGTAGGGCTGATCGCGATGCTTGGCGATGATGCCTTCCAGCCCATGATGGCAGGCGTGATCGAGGAGCTCGTCACCCGGCAGGTCTATTTCTTCGGAAAAGCGGATCGTCCCACTGCCTTCCGGTATCAGGTCTTCAAGAAGGTGCCGGCGCACGGCGAGCTCGGTGCCTGTGAGGTCATGCCCGTCAAGATACAAAAGGTCGAAGGCGTAGAGAATGGACTCGTTCGAGGCCCGCTTGCCGCCGCGACCGCCGAGCGAACGTTGCAGCGCGCCGAAATCCGACCGGCCGTGATCATCCATAACCACGGCTTCTCCATCCAGTATGGCGGTGGCCACGCCGAGTTCCTTGGCGGCCGCGGCGATGGTGGGAAAACGATGCGTCCAGTCATGGCCGCCGCGGGTGATGACACGAACGCCCTTCGGCTCGATGTGGATCGCAAGCCGGTAGCCATCCCACTTCGCCTCGTAGAGCCAATCCGGCCCGATCGGCACGCGGGGCTTCAGCAGTGCGAGGCATGGCTCGACCCTCGCCGGCATTGGATCGAACGGAAGGCTTGGCTGGTCGGGATCGCGCTTGCGGATCGGACGAGATTGCAGCGTTGCATTGGACTCGTTGAGGAATGGCAATGAGGGGCGGCGCGAGCGTGTCATGATCGTTGTCTGTCCTTCCCGGACTGGTTTTCAGGCTCTTCTCCAAACACGATGTCGCCTTTCCCACTCTGCTCAATGGGATTTAGGTCCGGTGAGTATTTCGGCAAGAACCATAGCCTGGCGCCGGCCGCTTTGATGGCATCGCGGATGGCCTTGTTTGTGAGAACCGAGATTGTCGAGAATGACGATGTCCCCGGGCCTGAGAGTTGGGATCAAGTCGGCCCAAGCCTTGCGCTCGAGGACGACGATCTGCCGGTCGGGGTGTGGCGCGATGTCCGGCCCCGGTTCCGTCGTCAGCTTGGTGAATGCCTGCCGGACTTCCAGCATTTCGCGCCAGATGCCGGAAATGGTAATCTCGCCGCTCTTCGAAAAGCCCTGCCCGGCAAAAAATCAGTTGGCGAGTGCTGCGAGGATGCCAACATAGAATAGCCTTTGCGCCGGGCAAAGGCAGCATCGGCAGACGCTACACGGCCTGCACACTCTGGTCCTTCGGCAGCGAGATCGTCATCGCCGCGGCGACGGCGGCCGTAAATGCAACGGCGAGATAGATGCCGCTGAAACTCTCAGTCGAGGTCTGGATCACGCCGCCAAAGAAGTTCCCAGCAGTGCCGCCGATGCCTTGGAGCACGGTGCAGATGCCTAAGACAGTGACCGCGACGCGGGGCGTGGCGCGATGTGAGACGTAGGCCGGCAGCAAGCCATAGATCGGATAAAAGCCCAGCGAAAAGAAGATGCCGGACAGAATCGAGAGTTCCATCGAGGGATCGAGGACGACGAGGGCGCCGGCGGCGAGGAAGCTTGAGTAACAGGTAAGCATGGCATAGCGTGATCCGAGACGCGACGATATCGTGCCAATGGCGAAGCCTGCGCTGATCCCCACCGCCCCGATCGTTGCCCAGAGCCATGAGGCAAAGCCGACGGAGTAGCCGAGTTCCTCGCGCAGGAACGGCGAGAGATAGGTGAGATAGGGATATGGCATCAGCCCGTTGATGAAGCCGAGCGCGAAAATCAGCGTCACCCATGGCATGATCGAGCGCAGGCTTGCTGAACCGCCGGCAGTTGGCGCCAGCGTTTGGTGACTTGTCCCGCTGTCGAAGAGGCCGGCCCGCCCGAAGAGATTGTGGGTGACAACCGCCAGTGCGATCGTGGCCGCGCCTGTGAGGAACCAGACCATCTGCCAGTGACCGCTTCCGGCGTATGCCGCCACGAGTGCGCTGTTGATGAGGACGCCAAAGGCCGGGGCGCTGGAGATCAGGCTCATGGCAAAGCCGCGCTGTTCTGCTCTTACCACCCGCGAGGCAAGATTAATCATCGGCACGAAAGTCGATGCGCCAGTCGCGCCGGCGACCATCAGCAGGCCGGCAACCACATAGAGATTGTCGCTGATGGGGATGCTCGACAGGCAGAGCCCGCAGAGCGACACGGACGCCACCACCGTCCGTGCGGCGCCGATGCGATGGACGAGCCAGGTACCGAGCACGGCGAATGCCACTGTGGAAAACTGCACCAGGCCGGTGACCGTGCCGACGAAGGAATAGTCGAAGGCAAGATCTTTCCGCATGTCGGGGATGATCTGAGGAAAAAGGCTGAGGCCGAATCCGTAACACGTGCCGACGCAGGCGATCATGACGGCTACGAGGACGTTATCATGGATACGCACGCTAGTCATGATGATCGACCTCTGTTGGCAACCGTTCGCGCTCCGGCTCGACGCGATGATCATCTAGCATGAGCAGTCGGCGGACTGTCGGATCTGCGACGCCGGCGGCCTAAAACGCATACAAATGGGAGCGCCGAGCATGCGCTACGGCGTGCTGGCCTATGCTTTTCGCCGAACCAATCAAGCCGCCGAAACAGCCAGCTCGATCGATCACCCGTTGACGCTCCGAACGCTCGCAACGCTGCCGCCGCAGGCCGCCCGGCGCTGAGCAAGCACCTTAACCGAAAAGAGCGCGTAGACGATCAACGGAAGGCAGACGAGATAGGATGTCCTGATGCCCGCATGTTCGGCAATGAAACCGAGCAGCGGCGGCGCCAGGAAGAAGACGACGAAGGTCATCTGGCCAAGGGCGGCGACGTTGAGATGCGCCGCGCGATCTGTGCGCTGGGCCGCCGCCGAGACGGCGAGAGGATAGACCGCGCTGCAGCCGGCGCCCATCGCGGCAAAGCCCGCCAGTGCCACATAGGCATGCGGAGCGCCCCAGACAGCGCAAACGCCGATAGCCGAAAGGACAAGCAACATCGTGGCGACGGCCCGCGGGCCAAACCGATCGACCAGCGGATCGACGAACAGGCGCGCCAGTGCCATGCAGAAAGTAAAGAGGGTCAATCCTAATCCGCCAATGAAGGGCTCGACTGAAAACACGTCGCGCATATAGATCGCCGACCAGTCGATCCCGGCACCTTCGACGAGAAAGGCCGCGATGCCGATCACGCAGAGCGGCATGAGGCTCCGGGTAGGAAGCGCCACCAGTGGCGCCTTGCCTTCATTCAACGGGGTCCGCGCGGGCGCATTGCGCATACCTGAAATCGCCCAGACGCCGAGCACAAGCACCGCTGCAAAGGTCACGGCGAGATGGAGTTGCATCGAAATACCGGCTTGGCGGACGACCGAGGAGACAAGCGCCGTGACGAAGAAGCCGAGGCTCCAAAAACCATGCGCCCTGTTCATCACGCCGCGTCCTAACTGTGCTTCGATGCGATCAATCTCGACATTGAGATTGATCTCCAGCGCCCCGGCGAGCATCCCCTCGACGAAAAGCACACAGAACACGACCGGCGCCGCACCAATCCACGGCACCAGCGACAGCAGCGCAGACGTGCCGAGAACAGTAATGAATGCCGTTGTCCGCGCGCCAAGCCGGGCGATCACGGGCGAAGACAAAGTCAACGAAATCAAGGCGCCGATCGCAGCCCCTATCAATGTCAACCCAAGCTCCGACTTGTCGACGTCAAGCGCAACCTGCAAATCCGGCATCCTCGACAACAGCGCCCCCAGCGACACGGCGAAGAGAAAGAAGCAGACATAGATCCGCTGCTGCGGCGCGATTTTCATGATGCAACTCCGGGAATTGACGCTCGAAGCCGAACGCGCGCTTTTGGACTTGTGATATCTAACTCACAGGGCCGGAGATCAAAACTTTTTTCTGAGGAGATGCGACGGAGCAAGCGATCTTGGGGACCGGCGATTTGCCTGGGCTGCCAAACCATAGGCAGGGCGGCTGGCTTTCTCGACCGCTGCCGGCGGGGACGTTCCGGATCAAGCGCCATGCGGGCGCTTCTGCCTGGCCGATGCTGGCGGTCTAAAGCGCCAACCGCAACTGCGGCTCCATTTTTAGCGGCCCGCCGTTCCACCGACGATAGCGAGACACCGAGTAGAATCACGCTGTCACGGCGTCTGAGCACCGCTGACGGCGACATAGACCGAATAGATCGAACGCGTCGCCGCAATGAACAGCCGGTTGCGCTTGGGACCACCGAAGGTGAGGTTGGCGACGGTTTGCGGCACGCGGATCTTGCCGATCAGTTTGCCGGCCGGATCGAAGCAATGCACGCCATCACCGGCACTCGACCAGAGGTTTCCGTTCACGTCGGTGCGGATGCCGTCCGGAATGCCGTTGTCGATGAGGCAGAAGACGCGGCCGTTTTCAAGCCTGAGGCCGTCGGCCACGTCGAAAGCCCTTATGTGGCGCGGCAGGCTTTCATCGTGGCTTGCCGCCGAATCCGCCACGTATAGAATGGTCTCGTCGGGGGAGAACGCAAGGCCGTTCGGCTGGATGAAATCGGTGACGACAGCCGCAAGCCCCCCGGTCGCCGGATCGAGCCGGTAGACGTTGCGGGTCGGCTGCTCCGGCACGGCGCGATAGCCTTCATAATCCGACATGATGCCGTAGGTGGGGTCGGTGAACCAGATCGTGCCGTCGGATTTCACCACCACGTCGTTCGGCGAATTGAGCCTGGCGCCCTCGAAACGGTCGGCGAGCACGGTAATCGAGCCGTCGATCTCGGTGCGGGTGACGCGGCGCGTCCCGTGCTCGCAGGAGATCAGCCGACCCTGCCGGTCGCGCGTATGGCCGTTGGTGAAGTTGGACGGTTGCCGATAGACGGAGACGCCGCTCTCGGGCGTCCATCGCATCATGCGCTGGTTGGGAATATCACTCCAGAGCAGTTGGTTCGCATCGTTGAACCAGACGGGACCCTCCGCCCAGCGGCAGCCGGAATAGAGCTCGTCGAGGCCGGCGCTTGTTACGATCATCTGCCGGAAGCGCGGGTCGTGGATTTCGTAGATGCTGGCCTCGGCCATGGCGGTCTTCCCGTTTATCACATGCCGGCCCGGCGGCCGCCGGCGAGCATGATGACGCTGATGATGATGAGGCCGGTCATGATGAGGCGGATGCCCGCGCCGACCCCGTAGGTGTTGAGCATGGAGACGACCAGGAACATAAAGAGCGATGCGCCCCAGATGCCCGGCACGTTGGAATCGCCGCCGGCGACGGCGGTGCCGCCGATCACCACGACGGCGATCGACATCAAGAGATATTCGGAGCCCATATTGAGCGCTGCGCCGCCGGAGAAACAGGCGAGCAGATAGCCCGCGACCGCGGCAAGCACGGCGCAGAACAGGTAGGTGACGAAGCGCGTGCCGTCGACCGGTATGCCGGCCATGCGCGCCGCCGGCATGCTCTGGCCGATCGCCGAGATCCAGCGCCCGTAGATCGTCTTTTCGAGCAGGAACCAGGCAAGCAGCGAGATGAGGAGTGCTACGATCGCCACATTCGGCACACCGAGCGTGTTCGACGTGGTGAACTCCGCCAGCATGGTCGGAGGCTTGATGCGCAATCCGCGGTTCGTCCAGATCGCCGCGGACTGGACGATGAAGCTCATCGACAGCGTGGCGATGATCGGCGGAATGCGCAGGACCTTGATCAGCGCATAATTGCCGAGGCCGACAACAAGGCCGAGGACGATGGCAATGAGAAGACCGGGCAGGATCATGCCGTTTTCGACATTCATCAGCTTCAGCGCCACCGTGCCGGCCAGCGTCATGGTGGCGGGAACCGAGAGGTCGATGTTGCCGGGGCCCAGCGTGATGACGAACATCTGGCCGATGCCGACGATGACCGAGAAGGCGGCGAAGGTGAGGGCTGCCTGCGACAGACCAAGCGTGCTGGCGCCGAGTGTCACCATGATCGTCAGGAACCAGACGGTGAAGGCGGCAAGCCACGACCATATCCAGGGTTTACCGAACAGACCGAACAGCGGGGTCATCGGCGTTTCTCCCGCTTCTCCAGGCGGTTGAGCATCAGGCGAAGTGCGAGCACGACGATCAGGATCGCGCCTTGCGCCCCGATCTGCCAGTCCGGCGAGATGCGCAGGAAGGACAGGAACGAGCCGGCGAGCGTCAGGGTCAGCGCGCCGATGACGGCGCCGACAGGGGAGACGCGGCCGCCGATGAACTCGCCGCCGCCGAGGATCACGCCGGCAATCGACAGCAGCGTGTAGCGCAGCGCGATATTGGCATCGGCCGAGGTCGTCAGGCCGACGAGGGCGATGCCAGCAAGCACCGCGAACAGGCCGGCAAGGCCGTAGGCGCCGGCGCGTGCAGCGACGATCGACCAGCCGGCGCGCTCGACCGAGCGCTGGTTGCCGCCGATGCCGCGGATCAGCACGCCGAGCGAAGAGCGCATGACGAGGAGATGGGCGACGGCGGCGATGGCGATGCTGGCGACGATCGCCATCGGCGCCAGCGGCGGCTTGACGGTCATAAGCCAGCGTACCCAATCCGGCGCCTGGCCGCCCGGTGCCGGCAGCAGCAGCACGGCAAGGCCGCCCCAGACAAAGCTCATGCCGAGGGTCACGACGATGGAGGGCAGGTTGCGCAGATGGATGACGACGCCAAGGCCCGCATAGATGGCGATTGCGCCGGCAAGGATCAGGATGCCGACCGCCGGGGCATCGCGGAGAAAGGTCGCGGTGACGCAGGCGACGAAGCTGACGAAGGTGCCCATCGACAGATCGAGATCGTTGACCGCCATCACCAGCATCTGGGCGATTGTCGCAAGCGCGATGGGCACAGCCAGGTTGAACAGCAGGTTGAGCCCGACATAGCTCATGGCGCGCGGCTGCAGCCAGAAGACGGCGGCAAGCAGCAGCGTCAGCGACAGAGCGGGGATGGTAAGACGCAAGGCGTCGGACGAAATCCGGAACGTCATGCGGCGACCCCTTCGAAGGAAGCGGCGATGATATTCGTCTCGTTGACGGCGTCGCCGGCGAGTTCGGCGGTGATGCGGCCTTCGCGGAAGACGTAGACGCGGTCGCAGAGGCGGACCTCGTCCATCTCAGTGGAGTACCAGATGAAGGTGCGGCCGTGCGCCGCTTCCTCGCGGATGATCGCGTAGACCTCCTGCTTGGTTCCGACATCGACGCCGCGCATCGGATCGTCCATCAGGACGACAGGCGCGCGCGTCGCCAGCGCGCGGGCAAACAGCACCTTCTGCTGGTTGCCGCCGGAAAGCGACAGGATGCGGTTGGCCATATCGGGTGTGCGGATCTCGATCCGCCGCTTCCAATCGACGCCCTTCGTCTGCTCTTCATCGGCGAGGATAAGGCCGTGCCGGGTAAGGTCACCGAGCGAGGCGATGGAGAAGTTGCGCAGGATGCTCCAGAGTTCGAAGACGCCATTGAGGCGGCGGTCGCCGGCGACGAAGGTGACGAGCGGATCGCGCTCGGGCAGCCAGTTGCCGGACTGGGCGGCATGCAGGGCGAGCAGCAATTCGGTCTGCCCGTGGCCGGCCAGTCCCGCCAGTGCGATGATCTCACCCTTCAGCGCCGTGAAGGGAAGGCCTTTCGTCTGATGGGACAGAATGAGCGGAGCGGTGGATTGTTCGCGCGTCGAGCGCTGCGCGGTCTCCTCCTTCGCAACGGTCCCCATCGCTTCGACGAGACCGTGATGGTCGAAGCCCGGCGCCGGACGCTCGGCAACGACGCGGCCGTCCTTCATGACGACGATGCGGTCGGAGGTTTCGAGGATCTCGTGCAGGATATGCGAGATGAAGATGACCGAGCCGCCGGCGGCGACGAAGCGGCGGACATGATCGAGCATCTGGCGGGCAAGGCTTGCGTCGAGCGACGAGGTCGGCTCGTCGAGGATCACCAGGCGCGGCGCCACGCCGGCGTTGGAAAAGGCCATTGAAATCTCGACCATCTGCCGCTCGGCAATCGACAGATCGCCCACGGCCCGGCCGCTGTCGATGCCGTGGCCGGGAAAGACGGCGTCGAGGCTCGTCTCGATGATTTTTGCGGCGCGCCGCCGCCAGCCGAAGCCACCGAGATGGCGATGCATGATGCGCGTGTTCTCGACGATGGAAAGGTTGGGGCAGAGCGAAAGCTCCTGGAAGACGCAGCGCACGCCGCGGGCACGCGCGGCATTGATGCCATAGCGTTCCAGCCGTTCGCCGTCGCTCGCAACGCTTCCTTCGTGCGGGGTGAGACCGCCGTTGATCACGCTGACAATCGTCGATTTGCCGGCGCCATTGTGGCCGACGAGCCCGACGCATTCGCCCGGCATGACGCGGAGCGTGACGCCGTCGAGCGCCTTGACCGCGCCGAAGCTCACCTTGGCGTCATCGACGGCGATCACCGCCTTCAAAACCTCATTCATCCTGCCCGCCAGATCCGCTTCACAAAGAATGTCGCGCGGCCATATGCGGCCGCGCGGCAGTCGCCGGGAGAGTTACTTTGCCGACTCGATGACCTTGATTGCGTCTGCCTGCGTGTATTCCACGTTGGCGACGCCGCCGGCCTGGGTATTGGCGAGGTTGGTTTCGAGATTGTCCTGGTCGATGCGCAGGAAGGGCACGACGAGGTCCTTCTTGACTTCCTTGCCGTCGAGGATCTGCTGAGCGACCCAGAAGGCGAGCGTGGAGACGCCGGGCGCGATCGACACGGACATGGTCTCGTAGCCCTTGCCGTCCTTCTGCTCCTTCCACCACTTCAGTTCGTCTTCGCGGTTGCCCATGATGATGGTCGGCATCTTCCGGTCGGTCGCCGCAATCGCCTGCGCGGCGCCATAACCGTCGCCGCCCTGCGTCACCACGCCGACGATGTCGGGCAGGCTCGGCAGGATGCCGGCAACCGCCTTCTGCGCCACGTCCTGCGCCCAGTCTCCGTGAACGGAGCCGACGACCTTGAACTGCGGGTACTGCTTGACGCCGTCGTGAATGCCGGCCGAGATCTCGTCATCGACGAAGACACCAGCAAGACCGCGGATCTCGAGCAGGTTGCCGCCCTGCGGGAGTTTCTGCGACAGGTACTCCACTTCGCTGCGGCCCATTTCCTTGAAGTTGACGGCGATGCGCCAGGCGCAAGGTTCGGTGACGATGCCGTCGAAGGACACCACGGTGATGCCGGCGTCGCAGGCTTCCTTGACCGCGCCGTTCAGCGCCGTCGGCGAGGCGGCGTTGAGCACGATTGCGTCATAACCCTGCAGGATCATGTTCTGGATCTGCGCGGCCTGTTCCGTTGCCTGGTTCTCGGCGGTGGTGAAAGGGTCGGCTGCGGCAACGGTGCCGGCCTTGACGGCCTCGCCCGTCACCTTGCCCCAGCTCGTCAGCATGGCCTGGCGCCATGAGTTGCCGGCATAGTTGTTGGAAAGAGCGATTTTCTTGGCCGACGTGTCGGCAAAGGCAGAAACGGGCATCGCGGCGCAAGCAATAGCGGCCGATGCCAAAAGCATCTTGCGGATTGTCATGTCTTCCTCCCTGATGATCGCGCCGGTCGGCGGATCGCTTCACTCCTGCCTGCCCAATCGGGGCCGAGTGAAAATTGTTCTTGCACTGAGCTTCCTCCTCTCAGTAAGGGCAGGATGCGGGAGATCGACCGGCCTGTACAGGGGCAAGGCAGCAAGTCGTTTGCGGGTTTTGCGCAATTAGCTGCGGGTTTACGCAAGACGGCGGCGCTTCCGCGGGCGCTTACTGCGAAGGGATCGCGGCGGGTTGAGGAGCCTGTGCCGTCTCGGGGAGGAATCACAATGCTGCATCTCACACCCGCAGCGATGTTCGACCACTATCTCGGTATTTCCCGGCTGCTCGCGGGCCAGCTCGACTTCCGCTCGGCCATCCGTTCGGTTGCGGCCGAGGTCGCCCATATCATCCCGCACGACCACCTCGATGTCTGCGTGCTCTTGGAGGGCGGCAACTACCACACGGCCTACGAGACGGGCATCGAAACCGCCTGGGGCGATCTTGCCGGCGCGCCGGTGGTCAACAGCCCGATCCGTTCGCTGCTCTGGGGCGAGGTGGACTTTCTGCTGGCGGAAGACGCCATGACGGACCCGCGTTTCCATTTCGAGGGTGCGTTCAAGCGGCCGATCGTCGAGGAGTCGCTGAGAAGCCGTCTGCATGTGCCGATGAAGGTGCAGGGCACGATCATCGCGGCGCTCTCCTGTTCATCGCGAACGGCTGGTGTCTATACGATGGAGGATATCGAACGCGCCCGCATCATCGCCGACCTGCTGACGCCCTATTTCTTCGCGCTGCAGGCTGCCGAACAGGCGCAACGCTCGGCGATCGTCGAGGCCGAGGCCCGCGCCCGCGAGGAGGGGCTGCGGCAGGGCGCGCTGAAGCTGACCGAGGCGCTGGAGCAGGAACGCCAGCGGATCGGCATGGACCTGCACGACCAGACGCTTGCCGACCTGACGCGGCTCGCCCGCCGGATCGATCGGCTGTCGCGCAACGGCGAGGTGACACCGGAGGCGCTGGAGCCGGTCTCGCGTTCGCTGCAGCATTGCATGCAGGATCTGCGGCAAATCATCGAACAGGCAAAACCATCTGTGCTCCAGCTCTTCGGTCTCGCGCAGGCAATCGAGCATCATCTCGACCGCTCGACCCGCGACACGGGATCGGCCATCGAATGGGGTCTGGTCGACGAAACGCACGGCGCATTGGAGCGGCTGGAACCGACCGTCAGCGTCGCGCTGTTCCGGATCGCGCAGGAGGCGATCAACAATGCGGTGCGCCATGCCGCGCCCCTCGCCGTGACGGTGCGGCTCGAGGCCGATGAGGAACGGCTGTCGATCGAAATTTTCGACGACGGAACGGGGCTTGCCAAGGCGCGGGGACGGATCGGCGGCGGCATCGACAATATGAAGACCCGTGCGCGGCTGATCTCGGCGCGCTTCACCACCGGGCCCGGCCACAACAATCGCGGGACCGTGGTGCGCGTCGTGCTGCCGCTGACCCCGCACAACCCGGCAAGCGGGCCGGACTGAGGAGAAACGCGCAATGAAGGTTCTGATCGTCGAGGACGACCCGCTGCACCGCTCCTACCTGCACGAGGCGGTCAACGCCGCCCTGCCGGAATGCGACACGGTGATCGAGGCCGAGAACGGAACGGTCGGCGAGAAGCTCGCCCGCGACCACAAGTCGGCGCATATCGTCATGGACCTGCAAATGGCGAGCCGCAATGGCATCGAGGCGGCGCGCACCATCTGGAAGGAGCGGCCCGAGACCCGCATCCTGTTCTGGTCGAATTATTCCGACGAGGCCTATGTGCGCGGCGTCTCGCGCATCGTGCCTGATGGCGCCGCCTATGGCTATGTGCTGAAATCCGCCTCGGACGAGCGGCTGAAGCTGGCGCTGCGCTCGATCTTCATCGAGAGCCAGTGCGTCATCGACCGCGAGGTGCGCGGCCTGCAGCAGAAAAGTCTCGGCCAGACCAACGGTTTTACCGATTCCGAATACGAGGTCCTCGTCGATATCGCGCTCGGCCTGACGGACAGGGCGATCGCCAAACGCAGGGGCCTGTCGCTGCGCAGCGTGCAGAACCGCCTGCAGCAGCTCTACGACAAGCTCGACGTCTACCAGAGCGCCGGTGACGATCACGAGGACGGCCGCTTCAATCTCCGCGCCCGCGCCGTCACCGTGGCTTTCCTGCGCAAGCTCTTGAACTACAGCGCACTGGAGCGGGCAGAGGCGGAACTGCAAGAATGGCTCGACGGAAAGTAGTCCGGAGCGGCTGGAAAACCCACAATTCTGCCCAGGCGGGTCAGGCGATCGCTTTCAACGGCGCCCGGCTGCTTGGCGCGGCCTCAGGCTTGCCGAACAGGAAGCCCTGCATCTGCGCCGGCTGGCTTGCATGAAGTATCGAAAGCTGTTCCTGCGTCTCGACCCCTTCGGCAATCACCGACAGGTTGAGCGTCGACGCCATCTCGATGACATTCTCGAACAGTGCCCTGATGGTGGGATCGACGCCGATGCCGGCAAGGAAACGTCTGTCGATCTTCAGCTTGTCGAACGGAAAATCCCGCAGATGGGCGAGCGAGGAATAACCGGTCCCGAAGTCGTCCAGCACTACCCGGATTCCCATCGCCCGCAGTTGACCAAGCGTGGAAAGCACGGCGGCCCGATCGCGGAACAGCGCCGTCTCGGTGATCTCGAGCTCCAGGCGGTCCGGCTGCAGCCCGGTTTTCGCAAGAATTTGCGAGAACTGCTCCACCAGGTTCGGCATCAGGAACTGAACCGGCGAGATGTTGACCGCGATCGTCAGCGGGGCCTTCCACGAGGCTGCCTCGCTGCAGGCTTCTTCCAGAACCCAGATCCCGATGGGAATGATGCAGCCGGTTTCTTCGGCGGCAGCGATGAAATCCGCCGGTGCAAGGACGCCTCGGCTTGCATGGCGCCAGCGCAACAGCGCCTCGTAGCCGCACGGTTCTTGCGAGGAGGTGTCGACGATCCTCTGATAGACCAGGAACAGCTCTCCTTTGGCGACTGCGTGCCGCAGATCGTGCTCGAGCTGCCGCTTGGCATGCAGTTCAATGTCCATCGCCGCCTCGAATGTGCAGGCTCTGCCGCGGCCGCCGCTCTTGGCCCGGTAGAGAGCCATATCGGCGTTGTTTCGCAGGCGCCGATCGGTGACGCCATGCTCCGGGTACAACGCAATGCCGATGCTGGCACCGAATCCCGAAGAGGTGGCGAGATCTGCGAACTCCTGCGCGAAGGCGTGCTGCAGATCGGCCGACAACGCTTCCGTCTGTTGGCGGGACGCGTTTTCCAGGATGATGCTGAATTCGTCTCCTCCCATGCGGGCGATCGTAACATCGGCCGGCAAAGTCCGGACCAAGACCTGGGCGACACGCTGCAGAACCGCGTCCCCCGCGGCGTGGCCGAATGTGTCGTTGACGAGTTTGAAACGGTCGAGATCGAGGGCAAACAGCGCCAGGCCGCTTGGGGTTTCGGCAGCGCCGGCGATCGCCATTTCGAAACGCCGGTCGAACTCGCGGCGGTTCGCCAGACCGGTCAGTGGGTCGTGGCGCGCCATATGCTCGATCCTGCGGCTCGCCTCGTGGCGCTCCGTCAGATCGCGTACGGCGATCACCTGGCACTCGCGCCCGCGATATTCGATCGTTCGAGCCAGGATCTCGACCGGAATCATGTCCTGGCCGTCGCGCAACACCGCTCCCTGGCAAGTGTCGATGCCGAGGCGCCTTTCGATCGCAAGCACCGCCTCGACCGGTTGCCCTTTCAGAAACGCGGCTGCCTTACCGGCCATCGCAGCGAATTTCTCGTTAAGATCGATGACGACATTCTCCTGGGCGATGACAAGCCCCTCGAACGAGGCATTCGCCAGCCCGCGCAGATCGGTCAAATGACGATCGAGGAACAGCGCTGCGGCCGCTCCGAGCAGGATCAAGGTGGAGATGACCGAGACGGCGATGGCGATGGCGATCCGATCGACGGAGGAGAGATCGGCATGCACGGGCTCGGCGGAAGGGGTAATCTGGACCCCGCTCATCGACACGGTGTGGAGGCTGCAGATCGCCAGGACGATGCAGGCCGCGCCGGCGAAAATATGAAAACGCCTGCTGGCGCTGTGCCGCAGGGCCGCAACCGCAACGATGCCGAAGCCGATTGCCAACGCACAGGCGACGATCGATTTGTCCGGGACAAGCGAAACCATGCTGAACGGCGTGATGGCGAGCAACCCCACGAAATGCATTGCCGCAATCGCAACGCCGAACAGGACCCCGCCGGATGCCTGGACAAGCTGGCCGCCTTCCATAAAAGCGATTTCAACCGCCACTGCAAACAGTACGACGGCGGCGATGATCGACAGAATGATCAGGGGACCGTCGTAGCCGATCGGCACCGGACCGGCATAGGCCAGCATCGCGATAAAATGGGTTGCCCAGGTGCTGGCGCCGAGAACGACGGCAGCGGCGATGAGCCAGGAGTGGTGATGCTGCCGCACGCATTCCTGCGCACGTGTCAGCATGAAAACCGCCGTCAGGCTGCCGAAGCAGCAGATCGACAGGGCGACGAAAAGCAACGTCCAGTCATGCTGGTCGGCGATACATGAAAGCACAGTGAACATGGCATCTCCCGAAGGTGCGGGGAGGGTGCCAAAGCGGGCCTAACGAAATCATACGGGCTTCGTTAAAATGCCAGTTATCCAGGGAAAAACCACAACGAAAAGACGAAATAAAATATCGCTCGACAAACCGCGGATGGAGGCGGCCGCGACCGCAGTTCTGCTGCTTCAACCGAAGAAAGCCGGCTTCTGGCAAAGCGTATCAGGAGCCCGCCAGCGGGATCGAACGCCTGGCGCCTGCCAATGACGGGTTGGAAATGACGCGGTACCGTGCCTCGACAAGGTTGTATATTCCGAAGGCTGCCAATCCGGCGGCGACGGCGATGTAGAGGAAGGATCCGAACGGAAGCTGGCGGACCCATTCCAGGGCGTCGCCCATGCTGCCGGCCTGTTGCGGATCCACCCGGAAGCCGGCATAGGCGAACAGTATCCCGGTGATCGCAAACACTATGCCACGGGCGACGAGACCGTAAACGCATATCAAGGTCACGATACCCTTGCTGTCCGGTATCTTCACGTACCGCTCGAACTTCCGGGTGATGCCCTTTGCGACCGTCACGATGCCGCCGATGACAAAGCCAGCCCCAACCGCGATCGCAAGGTAGGATCCGAACGGCTGCGACATGATCCATCCAGCCAGCCCCTTTTCACCCGAGCCTTCGCTCCCTCCACCGAGGAAGATGGCACGACCAAGTGCATATCCGGCAAGCCCGAGATAGGTGATGGCGCTGCCAAGCAGTGCCGCCCGGATCGCCAAAGCCTTTCCGTCCCGGCCGTGGCCGTCGCTATCCGCCAAGGACTGGGCCAGCCTCCAGGCGACAAATCCCAGAAGTCCAAGACCGATCATTCCGACCCAGATCCGACCGAACGGCTGCGCCAGCAGCGTCGAGAGCGCCGACTTCGTTTCCGGCCGGCCGCCGGCGACGCCGGAGAAGAGCGCGAGCCCGGCTATCAGCAGGAAAACGACACCCCGCGCCGTATAGCCGCCCTTGGCGAGCACATCAAATCGAAAGCCTTTGCTCATCAGCATTTCCTCTCCGTCGCCACCGCGCGAGATTAACGCGCCAGCCTTCCGAAAGTTTGCTGAAAGGGTTCGCAACGGGGGGCGTGGTGGCTACCAGGGACCAGTTCCATAAAGCTGGTTCCATAAGATAGATTACGCCACATTTGTGTGGAGCCGCAAAGTTGGAATGTCCTGTTTCCGCAAAGTTTCGTGCTCGCGTTCCGCACTTGGCCGGCGTTAGATTGCCTGTGGCTCGAAATCGATGGAGGTGAATGCCTTGCGAAAGGCCGCGAGCACGCATTCCGGATCGCCCTTGGCGAAGGTTTCCAAGCAGTCAGGTCAGGAATAGCCCATGTCGCTCAGACGCGTTGCACACGTCAGTGGATAGGCTTGTCCTGCCATAGCATTCCCGCACGGGCTGCGAGTTGAAAGCTCATTTCAGATGTGTTGAAGTTTGAAGTCGGCCGGTGCGATCGGCATGACGCCCTTGAGCAGGGCCACGGATTTTTCCAACCCTTCGAGCGAGTTCAGGAGCACATCTTCATGCTCGATGGAGAGCCAGCCATCATAACCGCCCATCTTCAGCCTATAGCAGAACTGCCGCCACCATTCCTCCCCATGGCCGAAGCCGAGCGTGATATAGGACCAGGAGCGCGATGGAATGTCGGTCAGGCTACCGTTTTCGAGCAGGCTGGTAACGGCCTGCTTCGGTGCGTTCAGGAAGGTATCCTTGGCATGGACATGATAGATGGCCTCGCCGAGTGCTTCTGCCGCGAGCAGCGGATCGGCTCCCATCCAGAAGAGATGCGAGGGATCGAGGTTCGCGCCAACGATGGGGCCCACCTCGTTTCGTAGCTTGAGCAGCGAGGGCACGTTGTAGACGCATTGGTTGCCGTGGAGTTCGAGCGCGATCTTCTCGACCCCGCATTCCTTCGCCAAGGCAACGATTTCGGTCCAGAACGGGAAGAGCTTTTCCTCCCATTGGTATTTCAGGATCGCCTGCGTTTCCGGGGGCCAGGAGGAGACCACCCAGTTCGGCATGGTATCGGTCGGATTGCCTGCAGGCAGGCCCGACATGGTGCAGACCGTCCTGATGCCCATTTCGCCAGCGGCGCGGATGGTGTTCTTCAGCCCCTCGCCTTGCGCCGGATCGGTCGGATGCAGCGGATTGCCGTTCGCATTGAGACTGATCACTTCCAGTCCACGATCAGCGAAGGCCTGTAAGAATTCCTGCTGTGCCGCCCTGTTGCCGAGGGTGTTCTTGAGGATGAAATGCGGGGCTGTCGACCAACCGCAGGTGTTTACCTCGACGCCCGACACGCCCATGCGGGCCGCATTGTCCAGCACTTCAGTGAATGACAGCCCACCGAGGCTGTCGGATACGAAACCCAGCTTCATGCATAGAACTCCGGCTTTTGGATCATGGATACGGGCTGCTTGCAGCCCTCGCTGAGGGCAATCACCCCTGCTTCGGCGACAATCGCGGCCGCATAGCCATCCCATGCGGAGGAGGCGATGTCCGGGAAATTGCCGGTCTCTACAAAGCGCAGGAAGGCACGGTTCTGGCGGCGATAGGCATCGAAATAGCGGCCGCGCCAGTCGGCGTCATAGCCGACATGCTGGCCGCGCGCCCGATCAAGGCGGGTATAGGCCACTTGGTTCATGGCTATGCTTGCCTTCTCACCGACAAGTTCAGCGCGAACGTCATAGCCATAGGCGGCGTTGTTGTTGACCTCGATGTTGACCAGCTGGCCGTCGGTGGTTTCGAGCACCATCATGACCGGCGCGACCAGCGCATCCGTGCGCTTCGGCTGAAAGGCCGAGATCGAGGCGTATGCCGTGCCGAGCACATGGCGCACGATATCGAATTCATGCGGGGCGGAATTGGTGATCGCCATCGCACCGGTGAAATCGGAGGCAGGAGTTTCGACATTGCGGTGGAAGTTGTGCATTATCAGCGCCCGGCCGAGCGTGCCATCCGCAAGGGCAGCCTTCATCTCCACGTAGGACTGATCGAAGCGGCGCATAAAACCAAGCTGGACGAACTTCTGGCCTGCAGCCTGTTCGGCCTGCATGACCTCGAGGCACTCCTTCGAAGACTGCGAAAGCGGCTTTTCGCAGAGCACCTTCTTCCCAGCCCGGATGCAGGCCAGCGACAGGGGCGCATGGGTAAAATCCGGGCTGGCGACGATGACCGCATCGACGTCGGCCCGCGCAATCACAGCCACCGGGTCACTCGCGGCATCCACAGCTCCATGGGCTTCGGCCATCTTGCGGGCTCGGCCCACATCCATGTCGCAAACCACCTGAAGCGTAGCCCCCGGCATTTCCTCGGTTACGATCTTTGCGTGGTCGGCTCCCATGAGCCCCGCACCAATGACTGCTATTCGCAACATTGGACAAACTCCTTCCTCTCAGTCAGCGCTGTTGCCAACTGCTGCATGTCATTAGATTTCAAATGCATGTCGTGGCCTATGGCATCCATCTCCTCAATGGGCAGGCAGTGGGGGATGCCCATCATGAGTTTCCATATAGCCTTCAATGGAGGCTTCGAGATTGGCCATGGACTCCCCACCCGCCATGAGGTCTGCAATCTGCTCTCTGGTCTTCTCACCCTTGCGGAAGTCGGCGGCAATTGCGCCACGGATCAGAACGGCAAAATGATCGCCGACGGCCATGGCATGCATCACTTGGTGGGTAATGAAGATCACGGCGAGTCCCCGGCGCTTGGCTTCGTTGACGATGCGAAGCACATGCGCGGCCTGCTTGACGCCCAATGCCGCCGTCGGCTCATCGAGGATCAGCACGCGGGCGCCGAAATAGACGGCGCGGGCAATAGCCAGGGACTGGCGCTCACCGCCGGAGAGACCACCTACCAGTCGGTCCCCGTCGGTAATGCGTGTTATTCCCATTTTCCGCACTTCTTCGACCGCCACCCGATTGGCTTTCTGGCGGTCGAAAATCTTGAACGGCCCCCATCCCTTCGTCGGTTCCGATCCCATGAAGAAGTTGCGGCCGATGGACATCAGCGGGTAGGTGCCACCGAATTGGTGAACGGTCGCGATACCACGCTCTTGTGCGTCGCGGGGGCTGGAAAAGACGGTAGGTTGACCGTCCATCAGGATTTCGCCTCGGGTGGGCTGATAGACCCCGGAAAGGGTCTTGATGAGTGTGCTTTTGCCCGCCCCATTGTCACCCAATAGGCAAAGTACCTCGCCCTTGCCAACTTTCAGGCTGATGTCATTGAGGACGTCGATATGTCCGAATGACCTGTCGACATTTCGCAGTTCGAGAACGGTTTTCTTGTCGGACATGCTCGCCCCCTTACTTTTTCTTGGACGCCGACCAGCTTGTAGCCAGATGACGGAAGGTGTCGTTGAGTAGAACGGCGATCAGGAGCATGACACCGATAATGAGGAAGGACAGGTTACGGTCGATATCGGTAAAGCCGATGGCCTGAGTGACGATGGAAAGCGTGAGCACGCCGAAAACGATGCCCATCACGGTTCCAAATCCTCCCGTGAGCAGAACCCCGCCCACGACGACCGAGATGATCGTATTGAAAATAAGTCCGAAGTTCGCCTGAGACGTGGCGGAACTGAAGGTCATCACTTGGAGCACACCCGCGAATGCTGCGGAGGTAGAACACAGCATGAAGAGCGCGATCTTCATCCAGGCAACGGGGATACCAGCGTTCCTGGCGCTTTCCTGGTCACCGCCGAGTGCAAAAACCCAGCTGCCCTTCGGCGAATAGTGGAGAAAGAAGGCAAAGGCCGCGATCAGTCCGGCCCACCAGAATGCGGAGGAATTGAATCCATAGACCTTTCCGCCGAAGAGCGATTTTGCCCAATCCGGCGCATGGTAGAATGAGTTCGTGTTGTTGATGAAGAAAATCGACAGATAAAGGGTTAGACCCGCGACGGCGAAAAGTGTCGCCAATGTCACAATGAACGAAGGTACCCGCGTTCGCGTGACGATATAGCCATTGATAAAGCCAATAAGGGCTCCGATGGCCAAGGCAGCTGCAATGCCCACAATGACCGGCATTTTGTAGTGTTCGCAAATGATGGCCACCGTCATGGTTGCTGCAGGCAGGACTGCACCAGTCGAAATGTCCAGTTCGCCTGCAATCATAAGGAACCCCACGGGAATCGCTATCATCCCTACGAGCGACGCGAAGTTAACCCAGGTCGTCACGCCAGGGATGGAGAGAAAATTGCGGCTGTATCCGAACACCGAAAAAAGAATGAAGACGGCCACAAAACCCATGAAAGCACCCGCCGCCGGGCTGCGGAAGAAGGCCTTGAACGAAGAAGTACGCGATCCCGCAGTGCTTTGGTTCTGGACATGGAGCTTGTTGGAGATGGTTTCGGTCATTTGCGTCTCGATCCTCATATAAACAGCGCGAACTCGGTGAAGAGTCAGAGTTGAAAGGGCCCGGCAAGCGGTACCGGGTCCCCATCCTTGAAGCCGATCAGCGTGCGCCGAGCTTCACGCCTTCGATCGCCGAGGCCACGTTAGACTTGTCGACGATCGCCGGACCGGTCAGGACCGGCTTCGTTGCGATAGCCGTGCCGAACTTCAGGTTCGCGAACAGCATCGAGGTTGCTAGGAAACCCTGGAGATAGGGTTGCTGGTCGATTGCGAAGGTCTGAGTGCCTTTCGAGATACGGTCGAGGACCGATGCCGACATGTCGAAGGTGCCGAGCTGAATCTTGCCCGTCTTGTCCTGCTGTTCGATGGAACTGGCAGCAGCATCGGAGGCCCATGCCGCAAGCGTGATCACAGCGTCGATGGACGGATCGGCAATCAATTCCGACTTGATGGCCTCAGAAGTACCGTTCATGTCCTGGTCCAGGTTCGCGGGGACGCGAAGGATGAAGGTCTCCGCACCGGCCTTCTTGGCGCCGTCCTGAACGCCCTTGCATCGGGTTTCAAGGTTTACCGCACCCGGGTTCTGGATGTGGCAGAGGATTTTCTTGGCACCATGAGAAGCAAGATACTTGCCGCCCTCTACGCCTGCCAGATATTCGTCCGAACCGAAGTAGTTCAGAGCACCATAGTTATCCATCTCGCTCTGGCCAGCGTTGAAGGAAATAATGACGACGCCCTTGTCACGCGCGGCCTTAAGCGCCGGAGTTTCGGATTCCGGCAGCCAATTCGGAATAGCAATACCCTTGGCACCCTGTGCAACGGCCTGTTCGATCAGCGATGCGAGGTCCGGACCGAAGTTGTCGTAATTCTGGGTCTGCATGAAGTTGACGGTTCCGCCATTGGCCTTGACCATCAGCGACGCATCGTCAACGCCCTTCTTGACCATGTTCCAGAAGCCGTCCTGAGCAGAGCCCACGATGACGGCAATATCGGTGTCTCCGGCATGCGCGCTGGAAGCCAGCATGAATGCCATAGCGGCGGTAGCGATTTTCTTGGTGAACGACATGTCGAATTCCTCCTCAGGTTAAAGCCGCATTTCTGCAGCTCGACATTTGTTTTTTGGCCGTTCGGCCGATCCCGGCAGGCGCGCACAGATCCGCGATCCCAACGCAGTTGCGTTAAGCCTCCCCATTCAAATTGTGCGATGGGCCTCCCCCAAAGTGCTGACGCTCGAAAACGGCCAAGCCCAATCAGCGCTTATTGAATGCATTGTTGACATCTTTCATGTCAACGCGGATTAATATCCACTCACGAATTCGTCTCATATCATACCGAAATGACGACATCTTGAGACTTTTTGAGATTCGCCCCAAGAGAGAATGGAATTTCTTGATATGAAAAGGCCAACGATTGCAGACCTTGCAAAGGCTGCTGGAGTGTCTGTTTCAACAGTCAACCGCGTTCTCTACGAACCCGAGTCTGTTCGCGAGCATACCCGAACACGGGTACTGGCCGCCGCTGAAGAGATCGGATTTTACGGGCTAGGGACCATCAAGCATGCCATCAAGGCTCCGCAGATGGCACACCGGCTCGGTGTGCTCCTGCAGCGCAAGGAACGCACTTTCTATCGGCTGCTGGGCGAAGCGATCACTCAAGCCGCACAGACATATCCCGGTGGCGGTATCGAGCTGACACTGGAGTTTCTCGAAGATTTGACACCGGAGAAGGTGGCAACGCACATCCTCTCCTTGGGGAGCAGATGCGAGGCAATCGCTATTGTGGCTCCGCAGCATCCGATTGTAGCCGATGCCATTGACAGCGTGCTTGAACAGGGAGTCCCGGTTGTCTCCCTGATCGGTCCACTGACGGCAAAAGGAAACATCAGTTTCGTTGGTCTTGATAACTGGAAGGTAGGCCGGACTGCCGCATGGGCCTTTGACAGGATGGTCCGTGTTCCAGGTAAGATTGGCATTCTCGTGGGAAGCCATCGCCTGCGCAATCAGGAAATGAACGAAAGTGGATTTCGGTCCTACTTTCGTGAACATAATTCCGGCTTCACGTTGCTTGAGCCACTGCCAACTTATGAATCTGCCGTTGTAGCCAGGGAACATGTCGAAAAGCTTCTGACTGAACACCCTGACATGTGCGGGCTATACATCTCGGGCGGAGGTGTCACGGGAGCAATAGCGGCACTTCGAGCGACGCCAAAACGTGATGACTTTGTCGTCGTTGGCTACGAACTCTTCGAAGACACTCGTGCCGCGCTGATCGATGGGACATTCTCATTGCTGATCTCCCATCCGATTGAACGCTTCGGTTCCGAAACGATCGCCACATTGATGAAGGTCAAGACCGCTGGCCCTGATGCCGGCGTATTCAGGGTGACTTTTGGCTTTGACATGTACGGTCCAGAATGCATCTGATCCTTCAAAACGGCGCGGCGACGAGTGGATGGAGCAGGTCACCGACGAGGATTAATCATCCTGCTCAAAACCCTTCCGCCAACGTGATCGCCGTTCTCCGCTTATGAACTGCCTCTTTCGACAGAGGGCACTTCTTATTTCCGTTATTTTGAGGATGACTGGGGAATGCCTCCGCGCTCGGCACCGCCATCAGTGATGCGGTGTCGGAACGTCTCCCGTAAGAGTTTTGCTGCCAAGGATGGCGAGCGGGTGACGATCGTCGAATTCGAGTCCGAGAAAATGCGCCGATCACGCCATCAAATAAGTAAGTTTCGGAATGGCACGTATCAATTCAATTTGCTTGTGACCCGAGGTGCAATGCGGCTAACTCCCTGCATTTCATTCCGCCGCCTGGATCAAGCTGTTCCCTTTCCAGAGCTATACGGCTGATGCGCGTTTTTTAGAGATTGCATGCCCGTGTTCCATTCCGTGCGCCACATTCGTGCCCATCCTCAACTTTTGCTCCTCGCCTTCATGATCTTCGTCCAGGGCTCCGCCTATGGCTCGACCCTGCCCTATCTCTCGATCACGGCGATCCGCGAACTGGGTATGAGCGATCAGGCCTATTCGGTCCTGGTCTTCGTGACATCGGCATCGGCGGTCACGATCAGCGTTTCGCTCGGCATTCTCTCCGACCTGATCGGCGACCGGCGCAGGATCATGATCGCCATGGCGCTGATGGGAGTGGCCGGCTATGGCGCGATCTTTTTCTTTCCTTCAGTTCCGGTGTTCATAGTCGCCACGGCATTCGTCATCCCGTTCTTCCAGTCGGTCAGTTCGCTGATCTTCGTGGGTGTGCGGGCTGAAACGGCCACCCTTCCGGGTCGGGAGGCTGCCGCGATCAACGCCACAGTCCGGGCTTTCATGTCGGCCTCCTGGCTCATCATCCCGGCAGCGATGGGACTGGCATTCGCCGGCTCGGCGAGGATGATGGGCGCCTGGGGCGTCGCCGGGCTGTGCGCGAGGCCCTCACTCATGCACCTCTGTGTTGCGCAAAGCCCGGCAGATATGTTCTGGACGGAGCGTCGATCGATATCCGGTTGAACGGGATGCTCGATGGAACAAGGATCACCGCGACCGAAGCCGGGCAATTGTCATTTTCCATCGTGGTGGAAGATCAAAGTGTTTCCGTGCAGCTGCCGCAAGACGACGGATCGATCCGTTACGCCGCGGCCGTTGCCGATGCGGCGGATCTGAGAGTCATCCACGACAAGGGCATCTTGGAGATTTTTGCTGACGGAGGAGCCGTCTGCGGCACGCGACGCAACTATCTCAACATCAGACTGGACAAGCTTGTTATTCTATCAAAAGCACATATGAGCATTTTCAGCGGGGAGTAATCGCATCGCGCTGTAGTCGCTCTAAGAGGTAGCTTCTGTACATCGATGGCGTAGCGGCAAAATTAGGCAAAGTTGGAATATCACACTCCCCGCATTTGATGATGCGGGAGATTGCTGACGGGACTGGTGCTTGATCTGAGACGTCGGTTCCTATCGCACCTCGAATTCCGGATCGGGTGGAACCTGCATGGCGAGAGCGAGATGATTTGTCTGCGCGGCAAGCCCGATGATCGTCAGGAGTTCGCCATGTTGGGCATCGGTCATCCCGCGCGCACGAGCGGCGGCGGTGTGGGATTGAACGCAATACTGGCAGGCATTGGCCGTCGACACCGCGATGTAGATCATCTCGCGCGTCAACGGATCGATGGCGCCTTCCACCGTCATCACTGATTTGAGCGTTTCCCACACCCGTTTGAGATTTGCCGGATCGTTTGCAAGTGCACGCCAGAAATTGTTGATGAAATCGGTCTTGCGTGTCGCCCTGATGTCATCGAACACCGCTTGCACGGCCGGAATGGCCGCGGCCTCTTGATCCGACAGAAGTTTGACTGTTGCCATCGAAAGTTCCTTTCCGGGCGCCGATCTTCGGCCTCAAACATGATTTTGCTCGGCGATCCCACGCCGCCGGCGGAAGATACGAAGAAACGCCAACGGCCGCCAGCCTCCCTGCCGGCGAGGAAATCGAGGCGGCTGTTTCACGAAAACAGCTTAAATTAGAAATTATTGTCTACAGATTTTGTAGATTATACGGTTCCATAGCCCCGTCGACTTCAGCGCTGAGATTTCGAACTCCCAATGGATGCATGCCTGGGTGCATGTGACCTGCCGACTTCTTGCAATATCAACAGGAGATTTCCATGAGCAATCCGGTTCTCGTCAATCAGATCATTCCCGAGTCCGACGTCGTCCCGCTGACCGGCCGTGTCGGAGCCGAAATCAAAGGTACCCGCCTCGGCGGAGAGCTTTCGGATGCAACGGTGGCAGCCATCAACCAGCTTCTCCTGAAGCACAAGGTCATCTTCTTCCGCGATCAGGGACATCTTGAGGATTCCGAACAGGAAGCCTTCGCGCGCCGCCTCGGCGACCTCGTGCCGCATCCAACCCAGGGACCGGTCGCCGGTACGGCCTCCATCCTCAATCTCGATTCCAGCCGCGGCGGCGGCCGAGCGGACCAGTGGCACACCGACGTCACCTTCGTCGACGCCTATCCCAAATTTTCCGTCCTGCGCGGCGTCGTCATTCCGGCGGCTGGCGGCGACACGATCTGGTCCAACACCCACGCCGCATATGAAAGCTTGCCGGCGCCGCTCAAATTGCTGGCGGATAATCTGTGGGCCATTCATAGCAATGCCTATGACTATGCCGCCGTGCGCCCTCGCGCCACCGCTGAAGAGAAGAAACATTTCGAGGAAGTTTTCACCTCGACCATCTACGAGACCGAGCATCCGGTCGTGCGCGTCCATCCGGAAACCGGTGAAAGATCGCTGCTTCTCGGCAACTTCGTTCAGCGACTTGTCGGCCTTTCGAAGAGCGACTCCGCGAAACTCTACGAAGTGTTCCAGTCCTACGTCACCGCCCCGGAAAATACCGTGCGCTGGCGCTGGAGAGCCGGAGATGTCGCGATCTGGGATAATCGTGCGACACAGCACTATGCCGTCAACGATTATGGCGACCAGCACCGCGTCGTGCGCCGGGCCACCGTCGATGGCGATGTTCCCGTCAGTATCGACGGCCGTCGCAGCATAACCCACGTCAAGGCTGCCAAGCCGCAAGCAAAAGCGGCGTGATCGCACACATCTGAGTGTCGCCCGGAAGCAAAATGCGCCACATGCCTTACGAGAAGGACAGCTTCTCGCTTGGCCGGGTCAGCGTTTCCGGGCGCAGCACCGCATCGAGGTGCTCCTTCTGCATCAGGCCGCGTTCGAGAAGGATTTCGTAGACCCCCCGTCCGGAATGATGCGCTTCGAGCGCAACCTCCGTGGCGTTGCGGTAGCCGATATAGGGGTTGAGCGCCGTCACGATGCCGATCGATTGCTCGACCGTCTGCCGCAACCGGTCGCGGTTGGCGGTGATGCCGCAAATGCAATTCGCTTCGAGCGTCAGGCAGGCATTGGTCAGGTGGCTCAGGCTGCGATAGAGGCTGTAGAAGATCACCGGCTCGAACGCGTTCAGTTGCAGTTGGCCGGCCTCGGCGGCCATGGTGATCGTCACGTCATTGCCGATCACTTCGAAAGCGACCTGGTTGACCACCTCCGGGATGACAGGGTTCACCTTGCCGGGCATGATCGAGGAGCCGGCCTGGCGTGCAGGCAGGTTGATCTCGTTGAAGCCGGCGCGCGGCCCCGAGGATAGAAGCCGCAGGTCGTTGCAGGTCTTGGACAGCTTGACCGCCACGCGCTTCAGAACACCCGAAAGCTGCACGAAGGATCCGCAATCCTGTGTCGCCTCCACCAGGTCAGGTGACGTAACCAGATCGACGCCGACGATTTCGGACAGGCGCTCGCGCACCAACGCCGCATAGCGAGGATGCGCGGTGATGCCGGTGCCGATCGCGGTGGCGCCGAGATTGATTTCACGGATCAGCGAAACCGCCTCGGAAAGCCGGGCCTCGTCTTCCGCCAGCATCAGCGCGTAAGTTCCGAATTCCTGACCGAGCGTCATCGGCACAGCGTCTTGCAATTGCGTGCGACCCATCTTGAGGACGTCGGCGAACTCGACCGCCTTGGCTTCGAAGGCCCGGCGCAGGATCGCCATGGCGTCGACCAGACGATGAACGCCGATCCATGCGGCAAGCTTCAGCGCCGTCGGATAGACGTCGTTGGTGGATTGCGAGAGATTGACGTGTTCGTTCGGATGCAGGTGCTGGTACTCGCCGCGGCGATGCCCGAGGACTTCCAGCGCCCGGTTGGCAATCACCTCGTTGGCGTTCATGTTGGTCGAGGTTCCCGCCCCGCCCTGGATCAGATCGACGACGAACTGGTCGTGCAGCGCACCGTCGCGGATTTCGATACAGGCCGCGACAATGGCATCGGCCCGCTCCTGATCCAGAAGGCCGAGGCTAACATTGGCCTCAGCCGCCGCCTGCTTGATCGCCGCCAGGGATGCGATCAGATCCGCCGATTCCTTCAGCGTCTGACCGGTAATCGGAAAATTCTCGACCGCACGCAACGTATGCACGCCGTAATAGGCCGCGGCAGGCACGTCGCGATCGCCGATCAGGTCGTGCTCAACACGGATAGCAGTCATATCGGATGTGGTCATGACAGGAACTTTCGAGTGGGGCGCTGCCGGCACGCATTGCGGCGGCAGGCTGAAGACGAGAATGGCTGGTGACGCGGCAGCATAGCCGCGTCTGCAGGCGTCATCGGGTCGGGGCGGCCTCCTCCCCGTCCGCCTCCGATCGGCGCAGCTTGAACGGAAAAGAGACGCCGCCTGTCGTGACACCCATCGTGTTCACGCGCTGGGGATGATGGAACGGCGCGAGTTGGCTGCGGGTATCAGCCGAACCGATCCCGAGCCGCTGGAGAAGCTCCGTCACGACGGCGTAAAGGATTTCAAGGTTGCCGTCCTCGATCTTGACCGAGATGCCGAGCGCACCGTCCGTTCCCAATCGCCGGGTTGCATCCGAAGCCCGCACGCCGATCGCATAGCTGGCATCGGCCCCGAGCTTGCCGATGAGGGCGCCGTTGAATGCGCGCATCAGCAGCGTGCAGTAGCGTCCCTCGCCCGCGACCATGTCAGGATAGCGCACCATCGCATGGAAGATGCGGGCCAGCGCCGCACCCCGCGCCGACAGCCCCTCACCCGACCCGTCCCCGTCCGCCGCCGAAGCAAGCTTGGCATAAATGCGGGCCAGGCGGTCCAGAGGAAAAGCGGGAGTCGGAAGATTGCATCCGTCGATCCCCCATTCGACATCCCGGACGTCTAGATCGCAGAGTTCGGCGACGGTGCGCTTGACCCTTCCCTGCATCGGATGATCCGGCAAGTGGTAGCCTTCCATGCCCGCGCCGATCGCCCGGGCGCCGGCAAGCATGCCCACATGCTTGCCCGAGCAATTGCTGCAGACGCCCGTCGGGACAAAGTCCTCCTTGATCCATGAGCGGTTGACCGTTTCCGACAGCGAAGGATGACCGCCGCAGCGAAGGTCGGCCTCCTCGGCCTTGATCTTCGACAGCATGGCGCGCGCGCGCGCGATATGCCGCCCTTCGCTGCTGTGGGACGCGCACATCAGCGCAATATCCACATCATCGAAGCCGAAACGCTCGACACCCTCCGTCTCCAAGATGGCAAGCGCCTGGACCGGCTTGGCGGCGGAGCGGGCAAGCGTTATGCGCGCCGGATTTCCCAGCGCGTAAAGCAGCCTGCCCGTTGCATCGACGACAGCCGCGTGGACGCGATGGCTGTTCTCGACGATGCCGCCACGATCGGCGACGACGAAATCCTCACTCGAGGTCATGTCTCTCTCCATTCATGCCGCGCCCCGGCGGTAATATGCACCGCCGGGCAAGCTTGGATTGTCGATCGGTGTCAGGCGAGATCAAAACCGCCGCGGTCCTCGCCCTGTTCGGCGGCGAGCATGTAAATGCGCTCACGCATCAGCAGCCAGCCGACGACCAGCGCCGGAATGATCAGCGCCAGAGAAGCGACCGTGTAGGTTCCGACCGGATAGTCGAGCGCCATGAGGATCACGACGACCGCAAGGAAGCCCAGGGTCAGCAGGCCAGTATAGGGCGCGCCGAACATCCGGAATTCGGGCCGCGCCAACTTGCCTTGCCGCGACAGTTGCCACAGCTTGAGCTGGCACAGCACGATCACGCCCCATGCGGCGATGATGCCGAGGGCGGCGACATTCAGGCCGATCTCGAAGGCCTCTGCCGGAACGACGGCGTTCAGCACGACGCCGAAGGCGGTCACGACAGCTGTCACCGCAATGCCGACATAGGGCACGCCGGACCGGTTCATCTTCGCCAGCGCCGCCGGCGCCGAGCCGGAAATCGCCATGGAATGCAGGATGCGGCCTGTGGAATAGAGGCCGGCATTGAGCGACGACAGGACGGCCGTCAGCACGACCAGGTTCATGACGACGTCGGCGCCCTGGATGCCGATCTTGCCGAAGAAGGTCACGAACGGGCTCTCGCCGCCCTTATAGGCGGTATAAGGCAGCAACAGCGACAGCAGCAGGACCGAGCCGACATAGAAGACCACCAGGCGCAGCACGACCGTGCGGATCGCCCGCGGCATGACCTTGCGGGCATTTTCGGTTTCACCGGCGGCGGTGCCGATCAGCTCGATCGAGGCATAGGCGAACACCACGCCCTGGATCACCACCAGTGCCGGCAGGACGCTGTTCGGGAACATGCCGCCGAAATCGGTGATCGTGCTGAGACCCGGAACATGGCCGTCGATCGGCGTGCCGGTGACGACGAAGTAGACGCCGACGATCAGGAAGACGACCAGGGCGAGGACCTTGACGAGGCTGAACCAGAATTCCAGTTCACCGAAGACCTTCACCGACAGAAGGTTCATCGAGAGGACGAGGACCAGCGCCGCCAACGCAAACACCCACTGATCGATCATCGCGATCCAGGGGACATAGGCCTTGAAGAAATTCATGTAGAGGGCGACCGCAGTGACGTCGGCGACCGCCGTCATCGCCCAGGTCAGCCAATACATCCAGCCAACCGCGAAGGCGAGCTTTTCACCGTAAAATTCGCGGGCATAAGAGACGAACGAGCCCGAGGTCGGGCGATGGACGATCAGTTCGCCGAGAGCCCTCAGAACGAGAAAGGCGAAAAGGCCGCACAAGGCATAGACCAGCACAAGTGCCGGACCGGCAGCGGCAAGCCGGCCGCCGGCGCCGAGAAACAACCCCGTGCCAATGGCGCCACCGATGGCGATCATCTGGATCTGCCGCGGCTTCAGCGCCTTGTGGTAGCCGAGATCCTCCTCGGCAAAGACCTGGCGATCCGCCTCACTTCTATTTTGCATGACTGTCATTTCTCCTCCCTCCATGGGTTCGGCAACCTCCCGGCCGCCCCTCCGTGCAGACCTACAAAGATGTTAATCTGCTATGCGGTCTGACAGGTTTGGCGATTTAAGGAAAAACCACCCTGCAGTCAAGGATTTTCACTCTGCTATTTGTGGATGCGTCACCGCCGGCCTGTGGAAAGCCAGCGTCTGGCGACTGAACAACGTCGCTTCCTTACGCTGCGCGACAAACTTCAGCGCGGCGCGGCGCCGATGATGCGGCTGACAGCCGCCTCGACCTTCCTGAGATGAATTTCCATTGCCGTCTGGGCCTCGGCCTCCGACCCTATCCGAATGGCTTCGACGATGGCGCGATGCTCTTCATTCGATTCCTGACGGCGTGGCCCCAAGGCGGTCAGCAGCCCGGATTGCTGCGCCATCGCCTCGCGGACGTCATCGACGATGTCGCGAAAGACGGCATTCTTTGACGCCTCGGCGATCAGCCCGTGAAAATCCGAATCCAGCCGCACCCAGGCCTCGGTATCTTCTTCCCGCTCCATCCGGTCGCAAAGGAGAAGCAGCCGGGACAGCTCGTCATCGCTTCGGCGCAGCGCTGCCCAGCCGGCAGCGGATACTTCGACGAAGGGCCGCGCCTCCACCAGATCACGCGCCGAATAATCGCCGTAACGGATATCTCGGCCACCGCCAGCCGCGAGCACATAGGTTCCGCTTCCCGTTCGCGTCTCCGTCAGCCCCAAAATCTGTAGCGAGCGCAGCGCTTCCCGCACGATCGGACGGCTGACACCGTATTTCGTCGCAAGCTTGGCTTCCGACGGCAGCTTGGAACCGGCGGCAAAACGGCCGGATAGAATGAGATTGCGCAGTTCCTCGAACACAAGTTCCGAGGCGCTTTTTCGACTGAGGATCGCGGAGTCGGATAGCCAGTCTTCTAGATCGTTCATCGCTTTGTCTTCGATCGGCAGAGCCCCGGACGTCCGGGCGCGAAATTGAAAATCATGTCGTCAGCGGCGATTCTCTTCACCGGCAATGCCGATGATGGACCGCTTGACCTCCAGCAGGTGCTCGGCCATGGCTGCCCGCGCATCCCCCTCGCTGCCTGCGGTTACGGCCTGGAGAATGCGGCGGTGCTCGGCGTTGGAGGCTTTACGTCGGCCGCGAACATGCTCCACCAGTTCCGATTGCGTCGAAAGCGCCCCGCGGACATCGGCAACGACCTTCCCGAAGATCGCATTGCCGGAGGCTTCGGCGATCCCTCCGTGAAACTCAGCGTCCATCCGCACCCATATCTGGACGTCCTCCTCCACGTCCATCCGGTCGCACAAGGATGTGAGCGATGCGAGCTGCTCGTTCGAGCGCCGCAATGCGGCCCAGCCCGCAGCCGGGATCTCGATACAGGGGCGCGCCTCCATGAGATCGCGGGCGGAATAAGCGCCGCCGCCGAGCTGCCGCGCCGGGCTTTCCGAAACGACGAAGGTGCCCCGCCCGGTTCTGGTCTGTGTGAAGCCCAGCGTCTGCAGCGAGCGGAGCGCTTCACGCACGATCGCCCGGCTGATGCCGTAACGTTCGGCGAGTTGCACCTCCGCGGGAAGACGGGTTCCGAGCGCCAGTTTCCGACTAACAATCGCCGTGCGGAGATCTTCGAAGACCGCCTCGGCAGCGTTTCTTCGGCTTATCTCTTTCTTCGCCGACAACCATGAATCCATATCCTGCATCGAAGGACGATGCGGGCATTCGAAAGAGCTGTCAAGCAACCGGACAAGTGCGCGGAAAAGGCGCTGTCAGCATCTCGGCGCGGTACGCGAAGTTGCGGTTGACGGCCTTTTAGAACAGATAGCGGAAGCGCTCTGGCGTGGCAGGCCATGCATTTATCGGAACGGCTCCTGCGTCGCATTCGTCGCCGCCAAGAGATCAGCGAGCCGTCAACTCGATTCGGACACGCTGCGCAAGCGGTTCCCCTCAGCAATCGAGGGCAAATGATGCAGGTCGCGACGCCACGGTAGGCAAGCCACGACAGGCCTCGATCGGCTCCTCATCCTGCGCGATCGTGTAATCGCCTGCGGGTGAATTTCACCGACAGATCGGGAAGCCCGAACTGGGACACAATTCTACAAATACCTTATCGGGACCAATTTCCGGGCGTAAATATTTTTATAATTTTATAATGGTGGCCGAAATGACATCCAGGTAAAATACTTGAACAATAAAACCATTCCGACATTTTATTGTGTTATTCTAAAAGCATGACCTCTTGGAAGTTCCATAGATCGGTTTTTACAACGAAATACACACCGACTTCACCGGCCATGCTAGACAAGCAGGAGGCCAGCACGGTGGCCTCGCCAATTCACAATAAAAAAAGGAGGCAGCAAATGTCGAGGCATAACAACGCCAAACCCTTTATCGCCAGTGACCGCCACGACTTTGGCGCCAACGGCAGGCGCCCGCATGGTAATCCCTCCGCAAAGGAATTGATCGCCCATGCCGTCGCCGCACGCACCGACCTCGCCGCGCAACCTGAGGAAGCGCGCGCAGCTGACGAACTCCGTCAAGCAAAGAAGCCGCGGCATCATTTCACAAAACGCCGAAACGCTGAGACCGAAGATATGAGTCTGGCTGTCCGGGAACTTCCCACAATGGGTGAACTCAAGCAGGCGCGGAGCGATCACAGCATGAAGATCGCCACTCGGGAAGCTGAGAGGCGCGCCTAGGCGGGTGGCTCAGCGCTCTAATCGGATCGAAGTCTGGATCAGATCTTGGTGGAAGCAGTGGTTGCGCAAGTCCTCTGTCAACTTGAGCAGCCTTTCCTTGACCAGACCGGCAGGCTCGCCTCGCGCCAGCATTCTATCGATCAGGCCCTGCTGAATGCAGATCATCTGCCGGTCGACAATCACTGCCAGCGCGCGAGTTCCAGGTCCTTCGGGGAATTGGTCGTAAGACGGCGACTTCGTATTCAGGGCTTCCATCCCGGCGAGCTTCACCGTCATCATTATAACTTTTAAGGGATGGTTATGGTAGTAATCATCACAACTGAAACTGCTGCGAAACGCGACGAGAATTGGCGGCTGCTGTCCATCCTCAAGCGAGCGGACTACGCGACGACAGATCTCGTTGCTTCGGAAAATGGCGACCGTCGCGAAGGGGTGATGGTAGTCCGGCGCATCAGGGCAGCGACGATCCGGGTGCCCGCCTACCCCTCTTAGAGGCGGTGGAAGATGGGCGCCGATCCTGAGGCTTTGGCATCATGGGAAAACGAAGGGAGCGCAACCCGAGCCGGACGCGCCTGCGGAAAGAACTTGATGACCCCGTGAGGCGATTGAGCGAGGAATGCCGAACCATCGTCGTGTTCGCTGATATGGAGATGCCGCGCCATGGTTATCCTGCAGCGACCATGCCAATTACAGGCGCGATTGCCGGCATGCTGTCGGGTGATAGCACCATTGCTCCGGCTTGAGTAAAGGCTGACGGAATCTTCCTTGCACCGAGTTCATTCGGAGGCCGGGCGGCACACATGTGGTAAGTGGCCCTATTGCGCGGACCAACATGATTAAATGAAAGAGATCTCGCCGCCCATCCTTCGAAATACGCGTCAGACCGGATGACGCGGCAGAAAAGATCCAGATATGCGCGAGAGATGAGATGGCTTCGAACGCAATTCAGGACGTGATCGAGAGCACGTTGCGTCCTGCAGGCCTGAACAAGGACGGCAAACAGAGCGGCAACCGACCGCTAGTCACGTAGAAGCAGGAAATTTATAAGTATTTTTAAATGTCCGCGACGCATTGCAAAGCACAATCTTGATCGCTTTCTGTTCATCCCAAATATTTAATTTGCCAGCCGCATTGATTAGGCGCAGGATAGATCTTCAGTAGCTTTTTACCCGGGCGCTACTGCGTGGAGGCTGACGGTTCCCTTCGCCCCAAAATTAAGGAGGGCAGCATGTCTTCCAATCTCCACATGTCTGTTCGGACCTCTGACATGGCTATATTGCAGGGCGTACTCGACAACGCAGGATACGATTGCACAAGTAGCCTCGAAGATCCCAAATGTTACAACATCGCCGTCAAATTGCTGTTCAAGCTTTACAATGATGGAATGACCTCGCCCGCCGCCCTTACTATCGAACTCAGCCGGCACTTTGGAAAAGCACCACTGTCCTCGAAATCCTCCGCGGAGTTCGAAAAGAATCGCAAACTGATACAAGGAATCGGACCAGTCGTTGTGGTCAGTCGCCTACCGGCGCCTGAGCAGACTCGTTAAGTTACTTCTCGCAAACCTCATCCAGTCTCGGTCATCTTTCGACAGTCGCTTTTATCAAGCGCGCGATTTCCGACAGATTCCGCTCTCCAAAGAGACAGGCGGCACCTTTAGCGCATGCGGTTGGTGAGGAACGTAGGGAAGCGCACAATGATGACATCGTCCGACGCCGCCACGCTTCTCCAGGATGCAGCGGACCGGATCGCGGACATCCCGCGTTCTGATCTGCAGATTATGCTTCGGCGAGCGGCACTCCGGCTGCGCAATGCGACGACTGTTTCTATGGAAGACGATGTTGATGAAGTCTTGCGGGACCTCGCCGGCGAACTCGGGCAAACACGGGAAGACGTGATGAGATACATCATCAGGGAGTGGATGGTAAAGAACAGCTTCCTGTCCGGGCATGTGCTGGACGAGGATGGCGAGTTGGGCGGATCGGCATAACCTTGCCACGTCTGGGCTCGACATGGAATCGCGACAGAGTTTTAGACGCCCTTTACACTAACTTATCAGATGTGTCGCGTCGGCGGCATGAAACGATAATCCCTGTAACTTCGTATTTGAACCGGCGTCCGCTTGGCCCCGAACACAAGGCTTTATCGTCGTTGCTTGCGGAACGAAGTTCCGGCGACCGACGCTACCAGAGCTTCACGTGCCGGTTGACGTCCTTGTAGAGCAGGTAGCGGAACCGGCCGGGGCCGCCGGCGTAGCAGGCCTGCGGGCAGAAGGCGCGCAGCCACATGAAATCGCCGGCCTCGACCTCGACCCAGTCCTGGTTGAGGCGATAGACCGCCTTGCCCTCGAGCACATAGAGCCCGTGCTCCATGACATGGGTTTCCATGAAGGGGATCACCGCGCCCGGCTCCAGCGTGACGATATTGACGTGCATGTCGTAGCGCACATCGGCCGGATCGATGAAGCGGGTCGTGCCCCAGCGGCCGTCGGTGTCGGGCATGGCCCGGATCGGATGGTCGTCCTCATGGGTGACGATCGCCGGCGGCGGCTCCAGCCCGTTGACCTCCTGAAAGGCCTTGCGGACCCAGTGGAAGATTACAGCAGCCGAGCCGTCATTCTTCAGACGCCAGGCCGAACCGGCGGGGATATAGACGAAGGAGCCGGCGCGCAGCGTATGGCTGACACCTTCGAGTTCCACCGTCATGCCGCCTTCGACGACGAAGAGCACCGCTTCGGCCCGCTTGTCCGGCTCCGGCCGGTCGCTTCCGCCACCCGGCTGAACCTCCATCACATATTGCGAGAAGGTCTCGGAGAAGCCGGAAAGCGGACGGGAGAGAACCCATGCCCGCGTTCCCGTCCAATGCGGCAGGAGGCTGGTGACGATATCGCTCATGACGCCGCGGGGGATGACCGCGTAAGCCGTGGTGAAAACGGCCCTGCCGGAAAGCAACTGGGTCTGCGGCGGCAAACCGCCGAGCTTCGAAAAATACTCTGTCTTGTCCATTGATGCGGCTTTCCGGGCAGATGTCTCTGCATCTGCTTTATGCGCCGCCGGCCGGTTAGGCAACTCCCAACGCCTTTCGTTACCGGTCGGCCATCACCAGATGGCCCGGCCCGACTTCACGATACAAGGTGGCCGGAGGCTGGTAGTCCACGGCACGCATCGGGCTCTTGATTTCGTCATTCGCCACCATGCGTTTTTCGTGGCGCCGATCGGGATCCGGCACGGGCACGGCAGCGATGAGTTTCTTCGTATAGGGGTGCTGCGGATTTTCGAAGACGGCGGCGCGCGGGCCGATCTCGACGATCTCGCCGAGATACATCACCGCCACGCGGTGGCTGACGCGCTCGACCACCGCCATGTCGTGCGAGATGAACAGGAAGGCGAGGTTGAGACTCTGCTGCAGGTCGAGCATAAGGTTGATGACCTGCGCCTTGATCGACACATCGAGCGCCGACACGCTTTCATCGGCGACGATGACCTTCGGCTGCAGGGCAAGCGCCCGGGCGATGCAGATGCGCTGGCGTTGGCCGCCGGAAAATTCATGCGGATAACGCGCCGCCATGTCCGGGGAGAGCCCGACCTTGACCAGCAGATCGGCGACGACCTCCCTCGCCTCTCTTGCGCTGCCCATCCGGTGCTCGAGATAGGGCTCTGCGATCGCTGCACCCACCGTCATGCGCGGATTGAGGCTGGCGAAGGGATCCTGGAAGATCATCTGCACGGATTTGCGCATCTCGCGCAGATCCTTCCTGTCGAGGCCGAGCACCTCCCTGCCCTCGACGAGAACGGAACCCGCCTGCGGCTCGATGAGACGCATGATGGCGCGGCCCGTCGTCGATTTACCGCAGCCGGACTCACCGACGATCGACAGCGTCTCGCCGGCATGAAGATCGAAGGAGACGTTTTCGACCGCATGCACGCGGCTGGTCAGCCGGCCGAACAGGCCGGAATGGATATCGAAACGCTTGGTGAGGTTCTTCACCTGCAAGACCGGCGTCGCGGCGACGGTATCGGCGGCCTCAGCCGGTATGTCCGATTCGCCTGTCGCCGTATTGACCACGGGAAAACGCAGCGGCCGCCGGCGGCCCTGCATCGAGCCGAGCACCGGCACGGCCGACAGCAGCGCCCTGGTATAAGGGTGTTTGCCGCGGTGAAAAATATCGGCGGTGGCACCGCTTTCCACCTGTTCCCCGCGATACATCACCACCGTCCGATCGGCGATCTCGGCGACGACACCCATGTCATGGGTAATGAAGAGGACGGAGGTCCCCTCCTCTTCCTGCAGCATCTTGATGAGATCGAGGATCTGGCCCTGGATCGTCACGTCGAGGGCCGTCGTCGGCTCGTCGGCGATCAAGAGTTTCGGCCGGCTGGCGAGCGCCATGGCGATCATCACCCGCTGGCGCATGCCGCCGGAGAAACGATGCGGATATTCGTCGAAGCGCGAGGCGGCAGAGGGGATGCGGACTTTTTCAAGCAGCCTGATCGTCTCGGCCCTGGCATCGGTCCGGCTCATATCGGAATGGCAGAGCAGCGCTTCGGAAATCTGATCGCCAATGGTGAAGAGCGGATTGAGCGAGGTCATCGGCTCCTGGAAGATCATCGCCACCTCGTTGCCGCGCACCTGCCGCATGGCCTGTTCCGGCAAGGCCAGCAAGTCGCGCCCACCGAGCATGACGCGGCCTTCGATGCGGCTCATGTCCGGCTGTAGCAGCCGCATGATCGAGAGCGAGGTGACGCTCTTGCCCGAGCCGGATTCACCGACGATCGCCACGGTTTCACCGGGTGCGACGGTGAAGGAGACATCGCGCACCACCGGTTTCCAGGCGCCGTCGACCAGAAAGGACGTCGTCAGCCCCTCGACAGAAAGAACGGTGCTGGCTGAAGCGATCGATTGTGCTTGGACGCTGCCCATGTCAGTCGGTTCCTTTGCGGCTCAATCCGGCCAGCGCAGCACGCCGTCGAAGCGGTGCCGGCTGCGGTTTTCGATCGGGGTTGCGATGATCTCGTTGGAGGCGCGCGCCTTGTCGAGTTCCTCAGCCAGGCGGTTTGCAACGATGACATCCTGGCCCGGATGCAGGTTGCACGGGTCGAGATAGAAATAGCGGTGCTCCACCTCATGGTCGCGTACGATGATCGGCGGGTTGCCCCTCGCCAGCGCATCGGCCAGATCCCAGGCGGTGATATGGGCCTGCTCGGCATCGACGATAAGACGCAGCCGGTCGAGCGGATTGTTGGTCGGATCGGGCTCGATCAGCGCGGTGACGCCGGGACGGCCGTCGAGTGTGCGCTTCCACAGGGTGAGCGAGCCGGTCTCGCGCTCGCGGATGCCGGCATGATCGCGCTTTTCCCAGGCTTCGAGGGCCGCCATGACGCCGAAGATGCTCTCCTTGCCGACCTTCATGCCGCGGCCGATGCCCATGTTCTGCAGAAAGGCATGACGCACCAGCTCCTTCCGGCCGGCAACGATGCCCGAGGTCGGGCCGCCGAGGAACTTGTGGCCGGAGTAAAGGGCGATATCGGCCCCCTGCTCCAGGAAGATCTTCAGGTCATATTCCGAGGCCGCATCGACAATCACCGGCACGCCCCTGGCATGGGCGATCTCGACGAATTCCTTGAGGTTCAGCAGGCCGTAATCGACGACATGGTGGGAGACGACATAGACAGCAGCGGCGGTCTTTTCGGTGATCGCCTTTTCCATGTGGAAACGATGGGTCGATGTTGCCTGGCCCACCAGCACGACCTTGCCGCCGGCCAGCCGGATCGCCTGGTCGACGGGGGCGCCATAACTGACGACATGGCCCATCTGCACCAGCACTTCGTTTTTCTCGGGCACGACATCCGGCAGTTTCTCGATCGCCAGCAGATTGTCGCCGGTGATGGCGCCGGCGACGGCCAGCGAAATTCCGGCCGAGCAGGAGGCGGTGATGAAGCCGGCCTCGCCGCCGGTCAGCCGGGCGATGACGGCGCTTGCCTTGCGCTGCAGGTCGTTGATCTCGACGAAATGCGGCAGGATCGATGCCATCGCTTCGATCGCCTCCGGCACGACGATCGACGCGCCGAGGCTGGTCATCGTGCCGGATACGTTGATGACGGGGCGAAGGCCGAGCGAAGGTCTGATGTCATTGGGCATGAAGGTCTCCAGAAGTCTCAGTCGAGCAACGGGCCATGGTGGACGCTGCTCCGAATATGAAAGCTCTCGTCAGCCATTCAAGGCGACGATCGCCTCGATTTCAACGGTGATGTTGCCGGGCAGCGAGCCGAAGCCGACGGCCGAGCGGGCATGTTCGCCGGCCGCGCCGAAGACGGCAATCAGCAGATCCGAGCAGCCGTTGATGACACTCGGATGATCCTCGAACTCAGGCACGGCATTGACCATGCCGAGAAGCTTGACCACCCGCTTGACGCGGGAGAGATCGCCGAGCGCATCATGCATGACGGCGAGCAGATTGATGCCGGTCAGCCGTGCATGCCGGTAAGCCTCATCGACACCGACATTAGCGCCGACTTTGCCGGCGTGCAGGAAGCCGTCTGCCTCGCGCGGCCCCTGGCCGGAGAGGTAGAGCATATTGCCCTCCACCACATGCGTCACGAAATTGGCGATCGGCGGCGGCGGCGGCGGCAGCTTGATGCCGAGGGCGGCTAACCGTTGGTAAGGCGAATTCTCAACCTTGCCGGCGGCGTTGGGAAACTGATTCACGCAAACTCCTGTCATGCGAATTGGATTAGGCGAATTTCGATTGGCCGACGTCTGGCCAGCGGATTAAAGGTCCTTGCGAAGTCTTGGATCGAGCATGTCCCTGAGGCCGTCGCCGACCATCTGCAGCGACAGCACCGAGAGGATGATGGCGACACCGGGAAACAGCGTCATCCAGTCGGCCTGGCCGATATATTGGCGGCCGGCTGCAATCATCGTTCCCCAGGTCGGAATTTCCGGGCTGACACCGAGGCCGAGGAAAGACAGACCGGCTTCGGCAAGCATCGCGCTGGCGAAGAGGAACGTCGCCTGCACCAGGATCGGCGACAGCAGGTTGCGCAGCACGTGCCGGGTCATGATGTGGAAAGTGGAAATGCCGAGCGCCCTCGCCGCCTCGACATAAGGCAGCTCGCGGATGACGAGGGTCGAGGCGCGGACGATGCGGGCCAGACGCGGCGCATAGACGATCGACAGGGCGATGATCACAGTGGTCAAGGACGGGCCGAGCGCGGCGACGAGGGCGATCGCCAGCAGAATATCCGGGAATGCCATCATCGCATCGATCAGCCGGGCGATCGGCGTATCGAGCTTCTGGAAAAAGCCGGCAAGCAGGCCGAGCGTCACGCCGATCACCGCCGACAGGCTGACGACCGCAACGCCGACGAGCAGCGACAGGCGGCCGGCAAAGATCGTCCGCGAGAAGACGTCGCGGCCGAACTCGTCCGTGCCGAAGAAGAAGGTGCCGCTCGGCGGCTTCAGCCGGTTGACGATGGAAAGCTTGGAGGGCGAATAGGGCGAGACGACAGGCGCGAAGACCGCCAGCAGCACGAAGATCGCCAGGATCAACAGGCCGAAGGCCACCGTCTTGCGCTTGAGCAGACGGCGGACGAATTTGCTGCCTTCGCTCTCGGCTGATTTGATTGCGATATCGGCCATCAGTAGCGCACCCTCGGATCGACCAACAGATAGAGCATGTCGATCGCAAAATTGATCAGCACATAGAGGGCGGCGATGACGAGCAGCGCCCCCTGGATGACGGGGTAATCGCGCCGCAGCACCGCCGAGACGACGAGATTGCCGACACCCGGCAGGCCGAAAACGGTTTCGGTGACGACGGCGCCTGAGATCAGCACCGCCGCCGTCAGGCCGAGCACCGTCAGGATCGGGATCAGCGCATTCTTCAGCGCGTGCTTGAGGATGACCTTGCGCTCGACCAGCCCCTTGGCGCGCGCCGTGCGGATATAGTCGTCGCCCAGCACATCGAGCATCGAGGCGCGAGTGAAGCGCAGGATCAGCGCCGAGGAGACGATGCCGAGCGCAAAGGCCGGCAGTGTCAGGTGATACATTCGGTCCGCGAAGGTCGAGCCGGGGCCGCCATAGCCCGAGACCGGGAAGAGGTTGAGCCGGACGGCGAAGAACTGCATCAGGATGAGGCCGAGCCAGAAGCTCGGGATGCTGGCGGCAAACATCGCCAGCGTCGTTGCCGCCTGGTCGACGAAGGAGCCGCGCCGATAGGCGGCGTAGATGCCGATCGGCAAGGCGATGATGCTGGCGATGGCGAGCGAAAACAGCGTCAGGAAGAAGGTCGGCTCGGCGCGGTCGAGCAGAGCGGAGGTGACGGGCATGTTGAGGAAGATCGACTGGCCGAGATCACCCTTCAGCAGCTGGCCGATATAATAGAGATATTGCAGACTGAGGGATTGATCGAGGCCGAGCCGGGCGCGGAGATCGGCAACATCCTGCGGCGTCGCATCCGGCCCGAGCATGACGGCGGCCGGGTCGCCCGGCGTCACGCGCACGATGACGAAGACGATCGTGACGACGAGAAACATCACGACGATCATGCCAAAGAAGCGCTGGAGGATGTAGCGGATCATGAATGCTGGCCTTCAAGCCCTTGCAGATGCAGCAGAAAAAACCGGCGCCGAGCCCCGCAGGGCCGGCACCGGCGGCGATGCTTACTTCTTGATCGAAGCGTTCCAGAAATACGGCCACGGGGCCGGATCGACACCTTCAAGCTTGACCGACTTTGCCGCGACGGCGTTGAAATCGCCGATCTTCATGAAGGGCGCGTCTGTATAGATAGCCTTCTGGACATCGGCCCAGAGCGCCACGCGTTTCGTCGGGTCGACCTCGGAGGTGAAGGCATCGACGGCGGCCTTGCGGGCCGGCGTATCCCACCAGCCGGGCGAACTGGTCGAGAGCGAGCCGATCAGCGCCGGCTCCGGCAGGAAGGGGCTGTGGGTGATGTAAATATCCCAGAGCTTCGGATCGGTGCGGCGCTGCGTCAGCGTCGCCCAGTCCACCACCTGCATATCGACGGTGAAGCCGGCAAGCTTCAGATATTCGGCGGCGACCTGCGCCATCTTGTAGTGAAATTCGTACTGGCGGCTGGTCAGGATGCGGATCGGCTCGCCATTGTAGCCGGCCTTCTTGGCGGCAGCGGCAGCCCCTTCCGGATCGGCGACGTTATAGGCGCCTTCGACGCCGGCATCCGTCGACCAGGAAAAGGTCTTCGGATAGATGGCGCCGTCGAGCGCATAAAAGTCCTTGCTGCCGAAAGCCGCGGCCAGCATGTCTTCCATGCTGAGCGCCTGGCGGATCGCCTTGCGAACCTCGACATTCGCAGCAGCGCCTTCCTTCGTGTTGAAGACGAAGACCGGATAGCCGAAGGGCTTCAGCATGACCGGCTGCGAGGCCGTCGAGGCCTTCAGCTTGTCGTAGGATTCGACCGGGATCGAATCGACATAATCATATTGGCCGGAAACGGCGGCCTCGACGCGGGTATTCGGATCCGGCACCGGCACGAAGCGGATTTCATCGAGATATTGATGGCGGGCGCCGCCATAACCATCGCCCTCGCCTTCGCGGGACTTGTAGCCGTCGAAGCGGACGAGCTGGATATACTGGTCGGCCTTGCGCTCCTTCAGCATATAGGGGCCGGTGCCGATGAACTCCTTCATCGGCTCATCCTGCTTTTCGGCAGGGATGATGATCGCCGCCGAGTTGTTGAAGGCGAGCAGCGAGGTCAGTGGCGCATAGGGCTGCTTCAGCGTAATCGTCACGGTCGCAGGATCGGTCGCGGTGATCTTGTCGATGAAGCCGGCCACCTGTTTGCCGCGCGAAGCAATCTTCATCCAGCGGTTCAGCGAGGCGACGACATCCTCCGAGGTCATGTCGCTATTGTCGTGGAACTTGATGCCGGTCCTGAGCTTGATCGTATAGGTTTTGCCATCGGCGCTGATCTCGGGCAGGCTTTCGGCCAGAAGCGGCGTGACGTTCCAGCTCTTGTCGAACGTGTAGAGCGTTTCGAAAATATGCTGCGTGACGATGCCGACGAGATCAGCCGTCGACGACATCGGATCGAGCGTCGGCGGCTCGCCGATCGTCGCGACATTGATGACGCCGCCCTTTTCCTGGGCAAAGAGGGTCGAAGGCAGGGCGACGAGCGCAGTGCCGAGCAGGAATGCGACAAGCCTTTTCATGTGATGGCTCCCTTTAGTTCCACAATTATGTAATTCATATTTTTGTAACAGAATAAGAGATGAAGTGGTGGTGTCAAGCGGAAGCGACGGATTATATCGTGTGACGAGGATCAGGACGGCGAAAGCGCACCCTATCACCGGCTTCGGCTGGCCACCTGCGCAAAGGCTGCGCATGATGCGAGCTGAAGAATCGGCAGCGGCAGAGCGTCAATAAGGCGAGGATGGAATGAACATCGACTTCAACGGTGGAAAATGGCTGAACGAACCGGCCAGCTGGCGCGTGGACGACACCGCCCTCACGCTGACAACCGGCGAGAAAACCGATTTCTGGCGGGAAACCTATTACGGCTTCACCCGCGACAGCGGCCATTTCCTCGCCTTTCCCACGCCCGAGAGCTTCACCGCCCAGATCCGTATCCAGGGCGAATTCCGCACCCTCTACGACCAGGCCGGCCTGATGGTGCGCCTCGATGAAAGCCGCTGGGTCAAAACCGGCGTCGAATTCACCGACGGTGAACCCTTCCTCAGCACCGTCGTCACCGACGGCAGATCCGACTGGTCGGTGTCGCAACCCTTCAAGGAACTGGAGGATTTCCACATCCGCCTCACCGTCGCAGGCGGCGCCCTGCGCATCCAGGCCTCCCGCGACGGCCGCCGCTGGCCGCTGCTGCGGCTAGCGCCCTTCCCCGCGGTTGGCCACTACGAGGTCGGGCCTACGGCCTGCACGCCGGAGCGGAGTGGGTTGATGGTGCGGTTTTCGGAGTTTTCGATCGGGCCGGCGATTACGACCGATCTGCACGATTTGAGTTAGGAGAGGCCGAATCAGGCTCTCCTCCCGCCCCCGTCGCAGGACCATCATTTTCGGGATGACATCCGCCCCATTCTCTGCGAAAAAGGGCGCGATGAGAGACAGGGGCGTTCGTCGACCGACGGGCTGAGAAGCACCCTTCGAACCTGAACCGGATAATGCCGGCGGAGGGAGTCGCTCGGGGTCGCGGCTTAGCCCGCACGATTTACCCCGTGCCCGCCCCCGCCTGAAAGGGGCCACATGCAGACCAGGAGCACACCAGGAGCCATGCTGAAGGCGATGCGCGAAAAGCCGCCGCTCGTTCAGTGCATCACCAATTATGTCGCGATGAACGTCGCCGCCAATGTTCTCCTGGCCGCCGGCGCCTCGCCGGCCATGGTGCATGCGGCTGAGGAAGCCGGTGAGTTCGCCGGCCTCGCGAGCGCGCTGACCGTCAATATCGGCACGCTGTCGACGCAATGGATCGACGGCATGCAGGCGGCGGCGAAGGCGGCGACCTCGGCCGGCAAACCCTGGGTGCTCGATCCGGTCGCCCATTATGCCACGGCCTTCCGCCGCGATGCGGTCGCTGCTCTGCTGGCGCTCAAGCCGACGATCATCCGCGGCAACGCTTCCGAGATCATCGCGCTTGCCGGCGGCGAGAGCCGCGGCCAGGGCGTCGACAGCCGCGATCCGGTCGAACAGGCCGAAGGTTCGGCGCGATGGCTGGCCGAGCGCCAGCAGGCGGTCGTCGCTGTCACCGGCGCTGTCGATTTCGTCACCGACGGCGAGCGGGCGGTGCGCATCACAGGCGGATCGGCCTTGATGCCTCAGGTCACCGCGCTTGGCTGCTCGCTCACCTGCCTCGTCGGCGCCTTTGCCGCCACCGTGCCCGAGGATCTGTTCGGCGCGACGGTCGCCGCCCTCGCAACCTTCGCCATCGCCGGCGAGGAGGCAGCGCTCGGTGCGGCCGGCCCCGGCTCCTTTGCCTGGCGCTTTCTCGACGCGCTGAACGCGCTCGATGCCGAAACGCTCGATGCCAGGGCAAGGATATCGGCGGCATGAAGAGTTTCGACCTTTCGCTCTATCTCGTTCTCGATCCCGATCTCTGCGCGGGGATCGGCATGGTCGAGACCGCGCGCCGTGCCGTTGCCGGCGGCGCGACGATGGTGCAGCTGCGCGACAAACATGCCGGCACGGCCGGAATGATCGAGACCGGACGCGCCTTGAAACAGGCGCTTGATGGCACCGGCGCCCGCCTCGTCGTCAACGACGATGTCGAGGCGGCGATCGCCATCGGCGCCGACGGGTTGCATATCGGCCAGGAGGATATGGATGCGGCGACAGCGCGGGCGATGATCGGTCCCGACATGATCCTCGGCCTGTCGGTCGAAACCGCGGCGCTTGCTGCTGCCGTCGATCCCGATCTCGTCGACTATACCGGCGTCGGGCCGGTGTTTGCGACGCCGACCAAGGCCGACCACAAGCAGCCGATCGGTTTTGACGGTCTTGCCAAACTGGTGGCGGTCTCGCCGGTGCCCTCGGTTGCCATCGGCGGGCTCAAGGCGGAGCATGTGGCCGAAGTCTTTGCCGCAGGCGCAAGCGGGCTTGCCGTCGTCTCCGCCATTTGCGGCGCGCCGGATCCGGAAGCCGCCACACACCGCATCGCCGCAGAAATTCGAAAGGCCCGCGCATGATCCGCAACGTCCTCTCCATCGCCGGCTCTGATCCCTCCGGCGGCGCCGGCATCCAGGCCGACCTCAAGGCCTTTTCCGCCCGGGGCGTCTACGGCATGGCGGTGCTGACGGCGCTGACGGCGCAGAACACGCAAGGCGTCAGCGGCGTGCATCTGGTGCCGCCTCCATTCGTCGCCGATCAGATCAATGCCGTCTTTGCCGATGTGCGCGTCGATGCCGTCAAGATCGGCATGATCGCCAATGCCGGCATCGCCGAGGCCGTCGCCGCCGCACTCGACGCAGCTGTGGCCGCAGCACCGGCCGACCGCCGCGGCATTCCCATCGTCATCGATCCCGTGATGATCGCCAAGGGCGGGGCCGCCCTGCTTGCGCCCGAAGCCGTCGACGTGCTGAACCGCCGGTTGCTGCCGCTCGCCACACTGCTGACCCCGAACCTGCCTGAAGCCGCCGCCCTGCTGCACCAGCCGGTCGCGACGAACCGGGCCGAGATGGCGGCGCAGGCCGAAGGCCTGCGGGCGCTCGGTCCGGCCGCCGTGCTGGTCAAGGGCGGCCATCTCGACAGCGACGACAGCCCCGACGTGCTTGCCACAGCCGACGGCCTGCACTGGTTCGAAGCCCGGCGGGTGCCGACCAAGAACACCCACGGCACTGGCTGCACGCTGTCGAGCGCGTTGGCGGCCGAGCTTGCCAAGGGCGCCTCGGTGCCGGAGGCGGTCGCCATCGCCAAGGATTACCTCGCCGGCGCGGTCGCCGCCGCCGGAAGCCTCACCGTCGGCTCCGGCCACGGGCCGGTGCAGCATTTTCATGCGCTTTGGAAAGTGACGGGATAAGCATCCATCATCGACGCACCCCTTTCAATCGAAACGGCTCGGGCTCCCCGGGCCGTTTTTGCGTTCGGCAGCCAGCTTGCTTTTGATCGAGAGCATCATGGCGAGCAGCATCGCGCCATTTGAAAAACGCAGTTGACAAGCTCAGCCAGATAGCCAAGTCTATGACATTAAAAGGGGATATATTCCGCAATAACGGAATACGAGGAGGAATGACCGGTGCCAGACCTGCTTGTGAGTCTATACTCCACAAAGCTTGCCGATCTGAATCGGAAAGCCGATCTTGTCGGTGTCTCCATCCGACCGGCCCTCCCCCCGGAACTGCATCTCGTCGTCGACTGGGTTCGCCAGCAGTTCAGCGAAAACTGGGCGAGCGAAGTCTCCGTCGCCTTCTCCCGCCAGCCGGTTGGCTGCCTGATCGCCGTCGACGGCGGCAAGCTGCTCGGCTTTGCCTGCTACGACACGACAGCGCGCGGCTTCTTCGGCCCGACCGGCGTCGACCCGCAAGCCCGCAGCAAGGGTATCGGCCTCGCCCTGTTTTCCGCCTGCCTGCAGACCATGAAGACGCTTGGCCATGCCTATGCCTTCATCGGCGATGCCGGCCCCGTCGATTTTTACGCGAAGACCGCAGGCGCCATCATCATCCCCGCCCCCTACAAGGGCATTTACGAAGGCATGCTGAGACGCACGCCGACCTGACCATCTGATCCCGGAGTTACAGAATTGTCCTCGACCCCGCTCGCCCTTTTCGTCGGCCTTCCCAATCCAGTCCTTTCGGATGATGAATTCGCCCTGTTTCGTGAGACCAATCCGATGGGCCTCTTCGTTGGCCGGCGAAATCAGCGCGAGCCGGAGCAGACGAAGCGGCTGATCGAACGCTTTCGCGAAGCCGTCGGCCGCGACGATGCGCCTGTTTTCACCGACCAGGAAGGCGGCCGCGTGCAGCATCTCGATGCCGGCCCCTGGCCGCTGTTCCGCAGCTTCGGCCAGTTCGCCGAACTTGCGCGCCGCGATTTCGCGCTCGCCAAAAAAGCATTGCGCCTTTCCTCCCAGGCCATGGGGGCGATGATGACGGAACTTGGCCTTTCCAGCGGATGCTCGCCCGTGCTCGACCTCGTCTTCGAGACGACGAGCGCTGTCATCGGCGCCCGCTCTTTCGGCCCCGATCCTGATGTCATCGCCGCCCTCGGCCGCGAGGTGATCGACGGCCTGCTCGAGACCGGCAACATGCCGGTGATGAAGCACATTCCCGGCCATGGCCGCGCAACGCTTGATTCCCACAAGGAACGCCCGGTGGTCGATGCCAGCCGCGAGACGCTCGCTGCGACGGATTTCAAGCCCTTCGTGGCGCTGAAGGATACGCCCTGGGCCATGGTCGCCCACGTCGTCTACTCGGCCTACGACAAGGAATTGCCGGCCTCCATCTCGCCGGTCATGCACGACCTCATCCGCAACGACATGGGGTATGACGGCGTGCTGATTTCCGACTGCATCTTCATGGAATCGCTCTCCGGCACCCTGCCGGAACGCGTCAAACAGGTGCTCGAAGCCGGCTTCGACATCGCCCTCCACAGCCATGGCGACGTCAGGGAAAGCGAAGCCGCCGCCAGGGCGGCCCGGCCGCTGACGGACGCAGCTCTCAAGCGGATTGCCGCCGGCAAGGCCCGCCTCGGCAATCTCAAGATCGATGTCCGCGCAGCCCATGCTGAAGTCGAAGACATGTTTGCAAGCGCGCTGGTTTCCTGACCGGCGCGCCATCTCTCACCGCATAAAAAAGGGGAATAAGACATGAAAAAATATCTTCTTGCCGCCGCCCTGACGCTGCTTTCGGGCTCCGCAATGGCGCAAACGGTCCTGACGGCGAATATCGAACCGGCGACGACCTGGGTGCGCAACTTCAACCCGTTCAACCAGACCTCGTCGCGCCAGTCGACGCTCGATTTCATCTATGAGCCGCTGGTTATCTTCAACCGCTTCGACAGCAACAAGCCGGTCTATCGCCTGGCCGAAAGCTTCAAGCTCTCCGACGATCTGAAAAGCATCGATTTCAAGCTGCGCCCGAACCTGAAATGGTCTGATGGGAAACCGCTGACCGCAGCCGACGTCAAGTTCACCTATGATTATCTGAAGAAATTCCCGGCGCTCGACTTCGTCAGCATCTGGAGCTTCATCACCGATGTCAAAGCCGTCGACGATCAGACGGTGCGCTTCACGCTCGCCAATCCGAGCTCGCTCGCCGCCGAGCAGATTTCACAGCTGCCGATCGTTCCGGAACATGTCTGGAAGGATGTTGCCGACCCGGTCACTTTCGCCAACGAGAACCCGGTCGGCAGCGGCCCACTGACCGAGGTTCCGCGCTTCACCGGCCAGACCTACGACCAGTGCCGCAACCCGAACTATTGGGACAACGCCCATCTGAAGGTCGATTGCCTGCGCTTTCCGCAGCTTGCCGACAACAACCAGATGCTGACGGCAACGGCCGACGGCACGCTCGACTGGGGCGTCTCCTTCATTCCCGATATCGACAATGTCTATGTTTCCAAGGATCCGGCCCATTTCCACTATTGGTATTCGCCGAGCAGCATGGTCGCCTTCCTGTTCAACCTGGAAACGGCAAACGAGAACAACAAGAAGGCCTTCAACGACCTGAAATTCCGCCGGGCCGTCTCGATGGCGCTCGACCGCAAGACGATGATCGACGTCGCCGGCTACGGCTATCCGACGCTGAACGAAGATCCCGGCCTGATGGGCGAACTTTACAAGAGCTGGGCGGACCCCTCCGTCAAGGCCGATTTCGGCAAATTCGCCACCTATGATGCTGACGCCGCCAAGGCCCTGCTCGACGAAGCGGGCTATAAGGACAAGGACGGCGATGGTTTCCGCGACAATCCCGACGGCAGCAAGATCTCTTTCTCGATCATCGTGCCCAGCGCCTGGACCGACTGGATCGACACCGTCAATCTCGCCGTCGAAGGCATGCAGGCGGTCGGCATCGACGCCAGGATCGAAACGCCTGAAGAAGCCGTCTGGACCGGCAACCTTATCAACGGCACCTTCGATGCGGCGATCAACAGCCTGCCGGCCTCGGCCTCGCCCTATTATCCCTATAAGCGCGCCTTCAGCGCTTCGGACAAGGGCAAGACCCGCTTCACCGCGCAGCGCTGGTTCAATCCCGAGGTCGAAAAGCTCGTCACCGAGTTCACCCAGACCGCGGATCTTGCCAAGCAGAAGGACGCGATGAACAAGGCGCAGCGTATCGTCGCCGAGAACATGCCGATGATTCCGGTGTTCAACAATCCGAACTGGTATCAGTACAACACCAAGCGTTTCACCGGCTGGTCGACCAAGGAAAATCCCTTCGTCAATCCGTCGATCTCACGGACCAATCCGGCACGCCTCCTGAACCTGCTCGCGCTCGAGCCGGTCAAGTAAGACACCTCCCGGGAGCGGCGTCAGAGCATGATGCCGAAAAGTGTAAGCGGTTTTCGGATGACATCACGCTCATCCAGAAGCGCCGCTCCCGTCACGACGGAGTTCTCATGGCTTTTCTGCTTCGCCGCCTCGTCTTCTACATGGCAGCCTTCATCGCCGCAGCTACGATCAATTTCTTCCTGCCGCGCCTGATGCCGGGCGATCCCGTGCAGATCATGTTCTCGAGCGCCGGCACCGAATTACCGCCGGAAAGCCTGCAGGCGCTGAAGCTCACCTTTGGCTTCGTCGACGGGCCGCTCTGGCAGCAATATCTCACCTATCTCGGCAGCATCTTCACCGGCGATCTCGGCCGCTCGATCAAGTATTTCCCGCTGCCGGTCACCTCGGTGCTCGGTCATGCCCTTATCTGGACCGTCAGCCTGATGGGCACAGCGACGATCATCAGCTTTGCGCTCGGCACCCTCCTCGGCATCGCCGCCGCCTGGCGCCGCGGCAGCAGGTTCGATGTTGTCGTCTCCGTCGGCGCGATTTTCGCGACATCGGTGCCGGCCGTCGTCACCTCGCTGATCGTGCTCTTCATCTTCGGCTTCACACTCGGCTGGTTCCCGAACGGCTATGCCGCCGATCCATCGCTCGATCCGGCCTTCAGCCTGCAATATCTCGGCAGCGTCGCCTATCACGGCATCCTGCCGATGGTCACGCTCTGCACCGTGCTGATCGGCGGCTTCACCGTGACCATGCGCAACAACATGATCAACCTGATCGGCGAGGACTATATCGTCATGGCCCGCGCCAAGGGCCTTTCCGACCGGCATGTGATGCTCTGGTATGCGGCGCGCAACGCCCTGCTGCCGACCGTCTCCAGCCTTGCCATCGCCATCGGCACCATTCTCGGTGGCTCGCTGGTGACCGAGGTCGTCTATAACTATCCCGGCCTTGGCAATATTCTCTACCAGGCGATCCTCGCCCGCGATTACCCCGTCATCCAGGGCCAGCTCCTCATCATGACCGCGACCATGCTGATCGCCAATTTCATCGTCGACGTCAGTTATATCCTGCTCGACCCGCGGCTGAAGGGAGCGTGAGATGAGGAGCCTGCTGCGAAACCGCAAGGCGCTCACCGGCCTCGTCATCATCGCCGTCATCGTCATCGTCGCGATCGCAGCACCGCTGCTGACGCAATACGATCCCGCCGCCCGCACCGGGCGGCCGCACCGGCCGCCGTCGCTCGACCATATTCTCGGCACCACCCGCATCGGCCAGGATGTCTTTGCCCGGCTGATCTACGGCGCCCGCACATCGCTCGCCGTCGGCTTCGGCGCCGGGCTGCTGATCACCCTCGTCGGCACCGCGCTCGGCATCATCTCCGGCTATCGCGGCGGCAAGACCGACGAGATCATCAGCTTTTTCACCAATATGGTTCTAGTCGTTCCCAATCTGCCGCTGCTGCTCGTACTCGCCGCCTTCATCGGCCAGGCAAGCCCCGTGGTCATTGCGCTGATCCTGGGGGCCACGTCCTGGGCCTGGGGCGCCCGCGTCACCCGCGCCGAAACGCTCTCCGTCAAACACAAGGATTTCGTCAAATCCGCCGAGATGATGGGCGAGCCGCAATGGCGGATCATGGCATTCGAGATCTTTCCCAACGTGATATCGATCGTCGGCATCAATTTCATCGGCAGCGTCATCTTCGCGATCATCACCGAGGCGACGCTCGAGTTTCTCGGCCTCGGCGACCCCAGAGCGATCTCCTGGGGCACCATGCTCTACAATGCGCAGAAGGCCTCTGCCCTTTCGGTCGGCGCCTGGTGGGATATCCTCACCCCCTGCTTCGCGCTCGCCTTCCTCGGCATCGGCATGTCGCTGCTGAATTTCGCCGTCGACGAGATTGCCAATCCGCGGCTGCGCACCGGCAATCACCTGAAGCGCTGGTCGCTGCTGGTCCGTTCCGGGGAGGGCCGCCTGTGACGCAGCCGCTGCTGTCGGTGAGAAATCTCACCATCGATTATATCGGCGAGCAGAAAGATTTCCGCGCCGTCGACGACGTCAATTTCGACGTCGCACCCGGCGAGGTTTTCGGGCTCGCCGGCGAATCCGGCTGCGGCAAGAGCACCATCGCCTTCGCCATCAGCCGCCTGCACAAGCCGCCGGCGCTGATCCGCAAGGAAAGCCGCATCCTGCTCGACGGCCGCGATGTGCTCGATCTCGACCAGCAGGCGCTTGCCGCCTTCCGCTGGCGCGAGGTCGCCATGGTCTTCCAGAGCGCCATGAACTCGCTGAACCCGGTGCTGCGCATCGAGACGCAATTCTACGACATGCTGCGCACCCACAAGGGCATGAGCCGTGCTGCGGCCCGCGAGCGCACCGCCGAAATGCTGAGGCTCGTCGATATCGCGCCGGATCGCATGCGCGACTACCCGCACCAGTTTTCCGGCGGCATGCGCCAGCGCATCGTCATCGCCATCTGCATGGCGCTCGATCCGAAGCTGGTCGTCATGGACGAGCCGACGACGGCGCTCGACGTGGTCGTCCAGCGCGAAATCCTGCAGCGCATCAACGAGCTGCGCCGCCGCTTCGGTTTCTCGGTGTTGTTCATCACTCATGATCTCGGGCTGATGGTGCAATTCTGCGACCGCATCGGCATCATGCTGTCAGGCAGGCTGGTGGAGCAGAACGCGGCCGAGGCGATCTACCGGACGCCGCAGCACGACTATACGAAAAGGCTCTGGGCCTCCTTCCCCTCGCTTCACGGAGGAGTGCTGCTATGAGCGACGCCATCCTCGCGCTCGACACCGTCACCAAGAGGTTCGGCCATGGTTCGGCGGCCGTGCATGCGGCGCGCGCCATTTCCTTTTCGCTGCACGCCGGCCGGGCGCTGGCACTCGTCGGCGAATCCGGCAGCGGCAAGACGACCTGCGCCCGCATGGCGATGCGCGAATATCTGCCGACATCGGGCCGCATCCTCTATAAGGGCCGGCCGGTCGAGGCGGCGAACTCCGCCGAAATCGGCCGCTACCGCCGCTCGGTGCAGATGATCTTCCAGGACCCCTTCGCCTCGCTCAACCCCGCCCATACCATCGCCTTTCATCTCCGGCGGCCGCTGAAGCTGCATCGCCCGGAGATCAAAGGAAGCGAGATCGACGTCGCGGTCCGCGAACTGCTGACGCGCGTAAGGCTCGATCCCGATCTCGTCGCGCCAAAATATCCGCATGAACTCTCCGGCGGCCAGCGCCAGCGCGTTAACATCGCCCGCGCGCTTGCGGTCCAGCCGGAGGTGATCGTCGCGGACGAGCCGACCTCCATGCTCGACGTCTCGGTCCGCCTCGGCGTATTGAATCTGCTGAACGAGATGAAGCAGGAGATGAATCTCGGCCTGCTCTATATCACCCATGACATCGCCACCGCCCGCTATGTCGCAGAAGATATCGCCGTAATGTATGCCGGCCAGATCGTCGAATGGGGCAGCACCGCAAGAGTGATCGACAATCCGCTGCATCCCTATACAAGGCTGCTGCTCTCCGCCGTGCCCGATCCGGACGTCCGCTTCGAGGACCCGAAGGCACGCCTCAGGCCCGAGGAGGTGGAGGACATCCGCCGCCGTTCCGCTGTGCCGCAGGACGAGATCGTCGAAGCGGAGCCGCAGCATTTCATACGGATGATCTGAGGCGCCTCAGCTCAGTTCCTGGGCGAGTCCGAGGAGAAGCCCTTCGGGGCCTCTTATGTAGCAGAGCCGATATGTGTCTCCATACTGGACGACTTCGCCGACGAGCTGCGCGCCACGCGCGCGAAGCCTTTCAAGCGTGTCGTCGATGTCCTCAACGGTGAACATGACGCGGAGATAGCCAAGCGCGTTGACCGGAGCGTTGCGGTGATCTGCGACGACATCAGGCATCAGGAAGCGGGAGAGCTCGAGCCGGCTGTGGCCATCAGGTGTGCGCATCATGGCGATCTCGACACGCTGATCGCCCAGTCCAGTGATCCGCCCCGCCCATTCTCCTTCGATCATGGCCCGTCCTTCGAGCTCGAGGCCGAGTTCGCCAAAGAAATCAATCGCCACTGCGAGGTCTTCGACGACGATGCCTACATTGTCCATTCGCTTGAGCGCCATGTTTCCAATCTCCAAAAGTGTCGTTGCAATCTCCGAGGCGTCGCCTCGTGCAACAAAGGACGTGTGAGGATTCCCAGCGCCGACAACCATCCGAGCATAATTCGCTGCTCTTGACATCGGAAGCTTGAATCATGGACCGCCTCTAGCCACCGCCCCGCCTTCAAACGGTCCCGAGGCCTGCTGACTGGCCCCGCTCATCACCCTATGCTAGGGGACGGTTCTTTCAAATGAGGCGAAACCGTCATGCTGCCCTGGATCCAGCTCGATTCCGCGACCATTCCCGGCGAAGGCGGCGAACTCAGGCTGAAGCAGCGCGGCAGCGAGTTCTCGATCATGCTCGGCGCCAACGAGCTGATGAACAGCCGCCTCAGCGGCTCGGAAGAAGCGCTGGCGACCCTTTCCTGGGAGCGGATCAAGACGCATCCGAAACCGAAGGTCCTGATCGGCGGCCTCGGCATGGGCTTTACCCTGCGCGCTGCCCTCGCCATCCTTCCCGAAAATGCCGGCGTCACCGTCGCCGAACTGGTGCCGGCCGTCGTCGCCTGGGCGCGCGGGCCGATGGCCGAGGTCTTCAAGGGCTGTCTCGACGATCCGCGCGTCGTCATCCATCAAGGCGATGTCGGCGAGGCGATCCGTGCCGGCAAGGCGGCCTATGACGCCATCCTGCTCGATGTCGACAATGGCCCGGATGGGTTGACCCGCAAATCCAACGATCGGCTCTATGATTTCGCCGGCCTGCGCGCCGCCCGCGACGCGCTTCGCCTCGGCGGCGTGCTCGCCGTCTGGTCGTCCGGCCCCGACCCCGATTTTACCCGCCGCCTGAGGGACAGCGGTTTTTCCGTCGATGCGGTCAACACCCGCGCCAACGGCAAACGCGGCGGCGCCCGCCATGTGATCTGGCTGGCGGTGAAGCCGGCCCGCTGACTAAAGCACCGTAATCAACTGGCCGACGCGATCCTGCGGGCGGCATTGATGGCGCGGCGGGCGCCTGCGCGCAACTGCGTGGTCTCGGCGCCGGCGATGACCAGGTCGAAGCCGAATTTCAATAGTTCGCCGGCCCGCTCGCCGTCGGCGGCGAACGCGCAGGCGAATTTGCCGTGGGCGCGGCAGCGCGCGACGGCATGCTGCATGGCGCTGTCGATTTCGGCAGCGTTCGGCGCCACCTGATCACCGTTCGACAGCGCAATCGAAAGATCGGAAGGGCCGATGAAAATGCCGTCGATGCCGGTCACGTCGAGAATGCCGTCGATCGCATCGAGCGCGGCGCGGGTCTCGATCATGGCGATGGCAACGGTGAGCGCATTGGCGTTCTTCAAATAATCATCGCCCGACAGGCCGGTATGATTCAGCGCCAATGACGGCCCCCAGCTGCGCTCGCCGACGGGCGGATATTTCGTCGTCCGGACCAGGGCTCTCGCATCGTCTGCCGAATTGATCATCGGCGCGATGATGCCGGTGGCACCGGCGTCGAGCAGCCGCGAGGCGGAAGCGAAATCGCCGACTGGGATGCGCGCCAGGGCCGGCTTGCCGGCCAGGCGCACCTGCGCGATGCCATTGGCCGCCGACGGCATGTCCCACATGCCGTGCTGCATATCCAGCACGACGGCATCGAAGGCCTCCTGCGCCAGATGGTTGACGAGCATGGGGTCGGGAATGCCGACCCAAGCGGAGATCATCCCGCCCCGGCTGCCCCTGATCCGGTTCGCAAAGCCGTCTATGTCAGCTGCACCCATGCCATTCTCCCACAATTCTTCAGACCGCCGGCGGCCATTGCTGCCAGGCAGCGGCGGCGGTTCAGACTCTCCGGCGCAGTCGCGAGACGATGATCATGACAGCAATGCCGGCTGCGGCGAGAATGGCACCCCACAACACCCAGATCGTTTGGGCGATCATGAAGCTCGACGCCGGATAAGGAAAATAGCCGCTTCCCTGTCCGATCCAGATCAGCCCGAGGAGGACCATCAGCAGTCCGATGATATATCCGATCGTTCGCATGCTTGCGTCACTTTCGCTATGGATTCGTTCCCACAATGTCGGCCGCCGCCGCCGATGGCAAGGGTTCTGCTGCGGAGAATAATCCACGTCAGCCGTTCCCTCCGACTTCGCCCATCAGCCAGGCGCCGAGGCTTTCGCTATGCGGGCTTGGAGATCGCGGCGGCACCAGCCAGTAACCGCGGTCCTGCGCCTCGAGCGGCGGGCCGGCTTCGACCAGCATGCCTGCTTGGAGCAGCGTATCGACGAGCCCCATCCAGCCGATCGCCACGCCCTGCCCGCTCAACGCAGCCTGAATGACCAGCGAATAGGTATTGAAGCTGATATCGCCGCGGCCGGCATGGCCGTCGCGCAGGACGGAGAATTCGGTCAGATAACTGCGCCAGTCGAACCAGGGTGATGGCATCGGCGTGTCGAGATGGATCAGTACCGCCTTGGCAAGCTGCCTCGCATCCTCGCACGGGCCGTTGCGATCGAGAAATCCCTGCGTGCAGACCGGCACAACCTTTTCACGCAGCAGAAGCGTACCGATGGCGCCGAATTCCGCCCGCGTGCCGAAAACGACAGCGACATCCGCTTCGTCGCGAAAACCGGCTGAAAATCGCTGCGTCGCGACGATCTGGATGTCCGTTTCCGGATGAAGAAGCCGAAAGCCGTCCATGCGCGGGATCAGCCAAAGCGATGAAAAGGCATAGTCGGTTCTGAGCCGAACAACTGGTCGTTGGGCTTCGGCGCGGAAACTGCGGGCGAGCGCATCGATGTCACCGACCACTTTCGCGGTGACGTCGAGAAGCCGCTCACCTTCGGCTGTCAGCGTCACGCCGCGATGCTGGCGGCGCAGCAGGCTGACGCCGAACTGCTCCTCCAGCCGGCGGATCTGGTAGCTGACGGCCGGCTGGGTAAGCCCGAGCAGCGCTGCAGCCGACGAAAAGCTCCCGAGTCTCGCGACCTCGACGAAGATGCGCATCCATCCAAGCTCAAGCGGGTGGTCTGGCATAAAAATTCCTTTATGCAAGCATTCAAAAATGCCGTCTTTACAGGCGCGACAATAGGCGTTTCAATAAAATCTGCAAATAGCATAGGAAAACGACATGGCGCGACCGAATATTCTCATCCTGATGGTGGACCAGCTGAACGGGACCTTGTTTCCCGACGGCCCTGCCGACTTCCTGCATGCGCCGCATCTGAAAGCATTGGCTGAACGTTCCGTGCGCTTCGCCAACACCTATACGGCAAGTCCGCTCTGTGCGCCGGCGCGGGCGTCCTTCATGTCCGGGCAATTGCCGAGCCGGACGCGCGTCTATGACAATGCCGCGGAATTTGCCTCCGACATTCCGACCTATGCGCATCATCTGCGCGCCGCCGGATATCAGACGGCGCTATCGGGCAAAATGCATTTCGTCGGCCCAGACCAGCTTCATGGCTTCGAGGAGCGCCTGACGACCGATATCTACCCTGCCGATTTCGGCTGGACGCCCGACTATAGCAAGCCCGGCGAGCGCATAGACTGGTGGTATCACAATTTGGGTTCGGTGACCGGCGCCGGCGTTGCCGAGATCACCAACCAGTTGGAATATGACGATGAGGTTGCCTACCACGCCACCCGCAAGCTGTTCGATCTCTCACGCGCCCACGACGGACGCCCCTGGTGCTTGACCGTCAGCTTCACCCATCCGCACGACCCCTATGTCGCACGCCGCAAATTCTGGGATCTCTATAAAGACTGCCCGGCGCTTGACCCGGCGGTGGCGCCGATCGCCTTCGAGAAACAGGACCCGCATTCGCAGCGGCTGATGAAAGCTTGCGACCACGAGGCTTTCGACATCAGCCCGGACGAAATCCGGCGCGCAAGGCGGGGCTACTTCGCCAATATCTCCTATGTCGACGAGAAGATCGGCGACATTCTCGGCGTGCTGGAACGGACTCGCATGGCCGACAACACGATCATCCTCTTCGTTTCTGATCACGGCGACATGCTCGGCGACCGCGGCCTCTGGTTCAAGATGAACTTCTTCGAAGGATCGGCGCGCGTCCCGCTGATGATTGCTGCACCCGGCTGGAAGCCGAAACTCATCGAGCAGCCGGTCTCCACCCTCGACGTGACGCCGACGCTCGCCGGTCTTGCCGGGATCGACATCACCGCGTTGAAACCATGGACCGAGGGCGAGGATCTCGCGGGCCTCGCCGAGGGCACCGGCAGCCGCAGTCCCGTGCCGATGGAATTTGCCGCTGAAGGTTCCGAAGCGCCACTCGTTTGCCTCAGGGACGGTCGCTACAAGCTTTCGCTCTGCGACAAGGACCCGCCGATGCTGTTCGACCTAGAAGCCGATCCTCAGGAGCTCGACAATCTGGCGGGAAAGCCGGCGCATGCCGACACCCTGGCGAGGCTTGCCGACCAGGCTAGGCGGCGCTGGAACCTTGCCGATTTCGATGCAGCCGTGCGCGAAAGCCAGGCGCGCCGCTGGGTAGTCTACGCGGCGCTGCGCAACGGTGCTTACTATCCCTGGGACTACCAGCCGCTGCAGAAGGCCTCGGAGCGCTATATGCGTAACCACATGGATTTGAACGTGCTCGAGGAAAATCAGAGGTTTCCGCGCCAGGAATGAGCGCGAAATCCTTTGCGATCAGGCCGTCCTGCGCGCCGGCGACTCGCGCAGGAAATCCTCGATGAACTGCTTCTGCAGCAGGATGCCGTCCCATTCGTCGGGGAAGAAGGGCGAGTCGTAGATCAGAGTGAAGGGGCCGGCGTAACCGGCCCGCTCGCACATCTCCAGGCACTTGCGGTAATCCTCTGCATCGAGGCCGGCAACGGTGTAATCGGCCTTGGCATGGCAGATTTCCGCCCGGCGCATGATGTCGGCAAGCCCCTCGTATTTCGCCGGCGCCGCCCAATTGCCGAGGTCGCCGTTGAGGCCGACCTTGCCGTCCAGCCGATCCAGCAGCCAGTTCATCTCGACAGGCGATGGCAACAGGTCGAACCAGTTCTCGACGACGATGCGCACACCGCTGTCTCTGGCTTTTTCGGCCAGCCAGCCGAGGTGACGAGCGGCGCGGGCAAGATTTTCCTCGGTCGGCTTCTGCTTGCCGGCTATGACGCGCATCCTCTGCGCTCCAAGGGAAGCGGCGATATCGATCCACTGCGTCATCCATCTGACGTCGCGTTCAGCCGTCTCGGGATGGCTTGGATCGCCGTCCTCGACGAGCAGTGTCTGGAACAACACGTCCGAGGCCGTCATTGCGTCGCGCAATTCACTTAGATAGCCGGCCTCAAAGCTCGGCAGATGGAAGGAACATATCTCCAGACGATTGACGCCGCGCGCCGCAAGCGCCGCGGGCATATCGATCAGTGCCGCGGCACCAGGGCCATAGGGTTCTTTCGGCGCAGAACTTTTGTCAGGATCGGGACTGTAGCCATAAACGGCACCGAGCAGCCGATGCAGCGACCACGTCGAAACCGCGAAGCGTCCGTTTTGCAAGATCTGCACGTGCCTTCCTCCCAGATTTCCTCCTGCCATCAATCGCAATAAAAGCCCGGCGGTTCAATTGCCAATCAGGCGAAATCGCCGCGGATGATCGGCTCGGCGGCTAGGGCAACTCCCAGCAGCGCTTCGTCGCGACGGGCGGTGGCCGAGAGCAGCAGGCCGACCGGCATGCCGGAGGCACCCGTGCCGCAGGGGATGGAGACGGCGCACCAGTCGAGGAAATTGCCGAGCGCGGTGTTGCGCAGCGTCTTGTTGTTGGTCGCGAAGAACAGCTCGTCGTCCTGCTCCAGCGGACCGATTGGCGGCGCGACATGGGCGACCGTCGGAAAAGCGAGCAGGCGGTCGCCGACAAGGCGCTCGACATCCGCGATCATCCGTTTGCGCGCCTCGAGGATCGCCAGGTAATCGGCCAGGGTCGTCCTGCTTCCCAGGCGGGTGCGCATGACGACGCGGTGGTCCATCCTGTCCGCGTCCGGTCCGGCCAAGCGCTCATGGTGAAGTGCGAAAGCTTCGGCGGTGACCAGCGGGCCATATCTCGTCATCAGATCGAAAATCACGTCGAAGGCGGGAATGACGGCACGGGCAACATGGGCGCCGGCCCTTTGAAGCCGTTCCAAACCGGCCTCGAAGGCGGCGATGACGCCCGGTTCGGCTCCGTCGAAGACGATATTTTCAGGCACGAGCAGTTCCAGACCCTGCAACGGACGCTCGACGACGTCAGGCGCGATCCGGCCGCGCATCGCCGCATCGATCCACACCGCATCCCTGACGCTGCGGCAGAGCGGCCCCAGCGAATCAAGGCTCTTGGCCAGCGGATAGACGCCTTCCATCGCATGACGGCCGCGGGTCGCCTTGTAGCCGACAATGCCGTTGAAGGCGGCGGGAATGCGCACCGAGCCGCCGGTGTCCGTGCCCATCGCGACCGGCACCAGGCCGGCTGCGACGGCGACACCGGCACCCGAGGACGAGCCGCCCGGAATGCGCGGGAGATCGGTGCCACGCGGATTGACCGGCGTGCCGTAGTGCGGATTGATGCCGAGGCCGGAAAAGGCGAATTCACTCATATTGGTGCGGCCGATAGCGACCATGCCCGCCTGCCTGAGGAAGCCGACGACGGCCGCATCGCGCCTGGCCGGCGCATCGGCGGCCAGCACGACGGATCCCGCCGTCGTCGCCAGGCCTTCGATATCGAAAAGATCCTTCCAGGCGATTGGAACGCCGTCCAGCAATCCGAGCGATCGGCCTTCCCGCAGACGTTTGGAAGAGGCGCGCGCTTCCTCCATCGCGCGGCTTTCGGTCAACGTGGTGAAGACCGCCTTGTCGGCATAATCAGCGATGGTGCCGAAGAAAGCCTCGGCCACATCGACCGGATCGGCCGCGCCACCTTGAATGAGGACGGAAAGCTGGGCGACCGACATCGCGCCGAAGGATTTGCTCATGGGACGATCCACAGAAAGATGATCCTCTGGACTACCCCGGATCATTCCGGCGAGCCAGAGCATCACGATATTTTGCATTTATTAGGACGATTTTTTGAACACTGAGTTTGCAGATTGCCCCTTCAATTGCCGCGATTAAAGACACACATGCTGCACGCATGCGGGAGTCGGTCCGCCATGAGGGTTGAGAGTTTATTCTTGAGAGGCCGGCGCCGCATGTGTTGCAGGAGTAATTTAGATGACAGATTGTGAAACTTTGAGCCATCGCCAGGATATGGTGACCCTCCATGTGAAAGAGGACGAAACCACCGGCTTGGGGGAGCGCGACTATGTGGAACATGTCAGCGCCCAGAAACTTTCGGGCTTCGAGCGCATTGTCGTCGTCGCCGCGCTGGCTCTCTTGAGCTTTGTCGGTTTCGCCGCATATTCTTCCAATGAGACGGACCCGGTGACGACATCGGCCATCGCTGCCCCCGCCGGCGACAGCGCGCCGCACCATCAGCCTTACGGCCATTGCCGTGAGAGCAGCCCATACGCTGAAAGGGTCTGCTGAAGGCGAGCTCGGCTCGCGCGGGTAAAATCACCTCGCCGGGCATGGAGACCTTGGCCCAGGCTGCATAATGCAGGAAAAGGGAAAAGGACCATGGCCGGTGATATCGATTACAATCTCGACCGTTTCGTCGACGCTCAGAACGGCGTCTACGAAAAAGCGCTCTTGGAGCTGAAAGCCGGGCGCAAGACCTCCCACTGGATGTGGTTCATCTTCCCTCAGATATCAGGTCTCGGCACCTCGCCAATGGCGGAAAAATACGCGATCCGCTCGGCTGAGGAAGCCACCGCCTATCTCGCCGATCCCATTCTCTCCAGCCGGCTGCTGCGCTGCGTCGAGGCGATCCTGTCGGTGGAGGGCCGATCGGCGCATGAGATCCTCGGTTCGCCCGATGACCTGAAGCTGCGCTCGTCAATGACCTTGTTTGCCGCAATCAGCGACCATGGCTCGCCCTTTCACCGCGTGATCGAGCGTTTCTATCAAGGGAAATTCGACGACCGGACGATGGATATCCTCCGGACTTAGAATAGGTGATTTGGGTCCGGTCGGCCTAATGTCGCCCGAGACTGCTCACAGCTTTCCGCACTCTCTAATTTAGAACAGGATTCAGGCAGGCCGGGCTTGAAATCATCCTGTTCTGGCGGTCCGGCCTGCTTCCAATTCGTCAATTTCGTCGGAAATTTCGCTCAGCCGCTGACGCAGGTCGCTGTCGGTGCCGTCATCGACCTCTTCCTCGCCGAAACAATAGCGCGCATCGTGAAGCTCCAGCTTGGCTTCGAGTTCGGCACGTTTGGCATACAGGCGCTTGAGATAGACGTAGTTCATCTCCCGGTCTCCACTTGTCCTCCGGTGAGGGAAAAACGGTATGGAAGCGGTAAGGTTCCCGAAAAACCGGTTCAGGCGAAAGAGGCGATCGCCGCATTGCAGGCCTTGGCGAAATGACCGCAGCAGCTGGCAGCACCCATCGCCTGACGGCTGACGCGAGCACCTTCGAGCAGCAGCGTCAGCGTATCGGCAAGAAGCTCCGGCTCGCGCGCATTGGCCGCCGAACAGAGCGCGGCCAGACGATCACGCTGTTCTGCCTTGTGGCGCTCGATCATCTCGTGGGCGGGATGGCCCTCGCCCTTCAGTTCGATGGCGGCATTGGCGAGATCGCAGCCGGCGGGCTCGCCGTTCAGACATTGCGCCCGCATCTCCACCCAAGCGTAGAGCTGGGCGCGCGGATTGCCGGGATAGGCCGCCTCCAGCTCGCGCCAGATCGCACCCGCCTTTTCCGACGCGCGGCGCAGCGTCTCGCAGACAAGCTCGTCCTTCGAGCCGAAATGCCGGTAGAGCGTCATCTTGTTGGTCAGAGCCGCGTCGGCGATGGCATCGACGCCTATGCCGCGGATGCCGCGCTCGCGGAAAAGCTCCGAGGCGGTCGAGACGATACGTTCCCGCGGCGGGATGCGATCTTCTGGAACGGCTGCGGAGATTTCATTCGAAGTTTCTGATTTTTTTGCGGACGTAGTCCTTGACATCGATGTGACCGATCGGTAACAAATGCATTGTTACTTACCGGTAACACCACCAAACGCGAAAGTCAATGAGAACACGGCAGCGCAAAGTGGAACACGGGCGACCGCCCACGAAAGGAGGACAACCATGAGAAAGACCAGAGACGACCTGACGATATCCGAAGCCCTTCGCGACCCCCTGATCGCCATGGTGTTGCGCGCCGACGGCGTGAAGCTTGAAGATTTCAAGCAACTCCTTGAGACGGCCGCCGGCAAACGCGAACCGCGCTCGACGCCGGTCGGCAACATCATTGGAGCGATCGCAAACCGCACCAATCTGCCGGCGATGCCCTGCTTCGGCTGAACACGCTGCCTGAAAATTTCGGGGGATCTCTCCCTGCCCCCGTCAAGGGCTGTCGTCAGAAAGAGGCGGCGGCCCTTGCTGCTTGATCATAGCGGCCGGAAAGCGCCCTGAGCGTCGCCGCCACCGCCGATGCCGCTGCGGCATCGAGCCCCAACCCCTTGACCGATTCCACCAGCAGCGCTTCGCGCACCGCCCGATATTTCAGGCAGATTTCCAAGCCCTTTTCGGTGGCGGCGATCAGCTTCTCCTTGCCTGCCCGCGTGCTTTTCACGAGGCCGCGCTTTTCCAGCTTCTTGATCGCATAAATCACCAGATGAGTATCCTCGACGCCGAGCACGCTGCACAGATCGCCGAGCCGTTTCGGCCGCTGCCGGTGCGCCACCGAATGCAGCACCAGAACGTCGATCGGGGCGCATCCAGGCTCGCCAGCCGCCGTCATGCAGCGTACCATCCAGCGGTCGAAGGCATTGCCGGCGAGGATAAGGCCGAACTCCAGCTCCGAAAGAGCCGGAAGCGCGCCATCGGCCAGATGTGCGGAGGAGACGATCGGCCCGATTTCCGCTTGTCTTCCACGCCCATCTGTCATGTCACCCTCCATGATCCGAGAGGAAACGTTGACATTTTATCGATAAATCGTCAATAAATTTTCAGTTCAACAGGAGGCCGGACGATGGGCGGACAGTGGGATTTCTGGATCGATCGCGGCGGCACCTTCACCGATATCGTCGCACGCCGTCCCGACGGTGCGCTGATCGCCCACAAGCTGCTTTCGGAAAATCCGGAAGCCTATCGCGACCCGGCCGTGCACGGCATTCGCGAACTGCTCGGGCTCAAAGCCGGTGATCCTGTCCCTTCCGAGCGCATCGGCGCGGTGAAGATGGGAACGACGGTCGCCACCAATGCGCTCTTGGAACGCAAGGGGGATCCGACCCTCCTGGTGACGACCAAAGGTTTCCGCGATGCGCTGGAGATCGGCTACCAGGCCCGCGCCGATATCTTCGCCAAGAAGATCGTCAAGCCGGAACTGCTCTATGCCAGCGTCATCGAGGCCGACGAGCGCGTGCTGGCGGACGGCACGGTGGAACGCCCGCTCGACGAGGGCAGGCTGCGGCAGGCGCTCGAAGCCGCCTATGCCGAGGGCCTGCGCGCCGTCGCCATCGTCTTCGTGCACGCATACCGCTATCCCGAGCATGAGCAACGGGCCGCCGCCATCGCGCGCGCGATCGGCTTCACACAAATCTCGCCCTCGCACGTCGTTTCCCCGCTGATCAAGCTCGTCGGCCGCGGCGACACTGCCGTCGTCGACGCCTATCTGTCCCCGGTTCTCCGGCGCTATGTCGATCAGGTCGCCACCGAACTCGGCGCCGTCGAGGGGCAAGGCCCGAAGCTGATGTTCATGCAGTCCTCCGGCGGGCTGACCGACGCGCATCTGTTCCAGGGTAAGGATGCGATCCTCTCAGGCCCCGCCGGCGGCGTGGTCGGCGCGGTCGAGGTGTCGCGCATTGCCGGCTTCGGCCAGATGATCGGCTTCGACATGGGCGGCACCTCGACGGATGTGTCGCATTACGACGGTGAACTGGAGCGCGCCTTCGAGACCGAAGTCGCCGGCGTGCGCATGCGCGCGCCGATGATGAAGATCCACACGGTGGCCGCCGGCGGCGGTTCGATCCTGAGCTTTGACGGTTCGCGCTTCCGCGTCGGCCCTGAATCAGCCGGCGCCACGCCCGGCCCGAAATCCTATCGCCGCGGCGGCCCGCTCACCGTCACCGACGCCAACATCATGACCGGCAAGCTCCTCCCGGAATTCTTCCCGGCGATCTTCGGCCCGAGACAGGACCAGCCGCTCGATGCCGGGGCGGTGCACGCCGCCTTTGCCGAGATGGCAAAGACGATCGGCGGCGGTCGGACGGCTGAGGACGCCGCCGACGGTTTCCTCGCCATCGCTGTCGAGAACATGGCCAATGCCATCAAGAAGATCTCGGTCCAGCGCGGTTATGACGTTTCGGGCTATGCGCTCACCTGTTTCGGCGGCGCCGGCGGCCAGCATGCCTGCCTCGTCGCCGATAGCCTCGGCATGAAAAGAGTGCTGATCCACCCCTTCTCCGGCATCCTTTCGGCCTATGGCATGGGCCTCGCCGATATCCGCGCCACCCGCCAGCGCGCGGTGCTGACCGAACTTGCTACAGCGTTGGTGACGATCGGCGAGATCAGGGCCGGGTTGGAGGCGGAGGTGCGCGAGGAGTTGACGCTGCAAGGCGTCGAGGCCGCCGACATGGAGGTCGTCACCCGGCTGCACCTGCAATATAAGGGCACCGACACCGCCCTGCCCGTCGCCTTCGGGCCCCAGGAGGAGATGGTGCAGGCCTTTGCCATCGCCCATAAGAAACAGTTCGGCTTCATCTTCGAAGACCGGCCCGCTGTCGTCGATTCCATCGAAGTCGAGGGCATCGGCGGCGGCGCCGATATCGAGGAAGCTTATAGGGAGGCGAAAGTCTTCGAGCCGGAAGCGCTGCGCACGACCCGCTTCTATTCCGGCGGAACATGGCAGGACGCCGGAATTTTCAAGCGCGACGCGCTGAAGCCCGGCGCCATCCTCAGAGGGCCTGCCCTTATCATCGAAGCACATCAGACGATCGTCGTCGAAGCCGGCTGGCAGGCGCGGCTCACCGGCCACGATCATATCGTCCTCACCCGCGAGATCCCGCTTGCCCGCCATGCCGCGATCGGCACCAATGCTGATCCGGTCATGCTCGAAGTCTTCAACAATCTGTTCATGGCGATCGCCGAGCAGATGGGCGTGACGCTGCAGAACACCGCGCATTCGGTCAATATCAAGGAGCGGCTCGATTTCTCCTGCGCCGTCTTCGACCGCACCGGCGCACTCGTCGCCAATGCGCCGCATATGCCGGTGCATCTCGGCTCGATGGATCGTTCGGTCGAAACCATCATCCGCCTCAACGAAGGCCGCATCCATCCGGGCGACGTCTTCGCGCTCAACGCGCCTTATAATGGCGGCACGCATCTGCCCGACATCACCGTCGTCACCCCTGTTTTCGACGATGCCGGAGAGGGGATCCTGTTTTACGTCGCCTCGCGTGGCCATCATGCCGATATCGGCGGCAAGGCGCCGGGTTCGATGACGCCGCGAGCTACGAAGGTCGACGAGGAAGGCGTGCTGATCGACAATTTCCTGCTGGTCAACAAAGGCCGTTTCCGCGAAGCGGACTTCGCGGCGATGCTGACCGACCATCCCTATCCCGCCCGCAATCCGGCTCAGAACCTTGCCGACGTCAAGGCGCAGATCGCTGCCAACGAAAAGGGCGTGCAGGAGTTGCGCAAGATGGTTTCCCATTTCGGGCTCGACGTCGTTGAAGCCTATATGGGCCATGTGCAGGACAATGCCGAAGAAAGCGTCCGCCGGGTGATCGCCCGCCTCAGTGACAGCGAATTCACCTATCCCACCGATCAGGGCGCCGTCATCAAGGTGAAGATCACCGTCGACAGGCAGGCACGTGAGGCGACGGTCGATTTCACCGGCACGAGCGCGCAACAGCCGACCAATTTCAATGCGCCGGAACCGGTGACGCGCGCCGCCGTGCTCTATGTCTTCCGCGTCATGGTCGAGCAACCGATCCCGATGAATGCCGGCTGCCTTCGGCCGATCCGGATCATCGTGCCGGACGGGTCGATGCTTCGCCCAGCCTATCCGGCCGCCGTCGTCGCCGGCAATGTCGAGACCAGCCAGCATGTGACGAATGCGCTGTTCGGAGCGCTCGGAACGCTCGCGGCAGCCCAGGGCTCGATGAACAACCTGACCTTCGGCAACGCCGCCTATCAATATTACGAGACGATATGCGCCGGTGGCCCCGCCGGCCTGCTCAACGACGGCACCGGCTTCAGCGGTGCCGACGGCGTGCACGCGCATATGACCAATTCGCGGCTGACCGATCCCGAAGTGCTAGAATTCCGCTTTCCCGTCGTGCTCGAAGATTTCCACATCCGCCGCGGTTCTGGCGGCAAGGGACAGTATAGTTCCGGCGGCGGCACCGAGCGCACCATCCGCTTCCTGGAGATGATGGATTGCAGCATTCTCTCCTCGCATCGCACGATCCGGCCTTTCGGCCTTTTCGGTGGAGAAGACGGGCAGCTGGGAAAAACCGAGATCCGCCGCGCGAACGGCACCGTCGAAAGACTTGACGGCTGCGACCAGACAATGCTCGCCGCCGGCGACGCCGTGATCGTCACGACGCCGACCGGCGGTGGCTACGCAAGCCGGACTGAAACGCGTCACGTCAAACTTTGATCGACCCGCTTCAGCTCCTTGTTTCACGCATGTCTTTAACCCGGAACCGCCAATCCCAGGCGACTTGCGTCAAAGGATCGGCTTGCCGCCAGTGACCGCGATTGTCGTGCCGGAGACATAGCTCGACAAGGGATCGGCCAGCATCACATAGGCTGTAGCCAGCTCCGCCGGCTGGCCGGGCCGTTTCATCGGCACCTGCTTGCCGAAATTGCTGACGCTTTCCTCGGGCAGCGTCGAGGGAATGAGTGGCGTCCAGATCGGCCCTGGCGCCACGGCATTGGCGCGGATGCCCTTCTCGGCCAGAAGCTGGGCAAGGCCGGCGGTGAAATTCTGGATCGCGCCCTTGGTCGTCGCATAGGCAAGCAGTGTCGGGTTCGGACTGTCGGAGTTGATCGAGGCGGTGTTGATGATTGAGCTGCCGGGCTTCATATGGGGAACGGCCGCCTTGGTCAGATAGAACATCGCATGGATATTGACCTTGAAGGTCAGTTCCCACTCCTCGTCGCTGATTTCGTCGATGCTCTTGAAGCTCGCCTGATGGGCCGCATTGTTGACGAGAATGTCGATACCACCGAGCTCCTTGACCGCCGTCTCGACGATCTGCCGGCACAGAGCCGGATCCTGGATATCGCCGCTGACCAGCACGGCCTTGCGACCTGCCTCCTCGACCAGCCGCTTCGTCTCGTCGGCATCCTCATCCTCGTCGAGATAGGAAATTACGATATCGGCGCCTTCCCTGGCATAGGCGATCGCCACCGCCCGGCCGATGCCGCTATCGCCGCCGGTGATGATCGCCCGCTTGCCCTTCAGCCGCTCGGAACCGCGATAGCTTTTTTCGCCATGGTCGGGAACCGGGTCCATCTGCGCGGTAAAACCGGGCATCGGCTGTTTCTGGGATGGGAAAGGTGGCGTCGGATAATTCGTCATCATGACCTCCTGGGTTCAGGGTCAAACTCAGGCTGCGGTTTGTTGTTCCAAGGTTTTGATGGAGTTCTTTCCGAGCGGGCACCCCGTACAGACAATGATCTCGCTGCCGCATTCCTCCGCACGATCAACCTACAAAATGTTGCGATTTGCCACAGCGACCGCTATGCCATAGTAATGTAACATGATCGTAGTTTTAATGAGGTGCATGGAATTGGACGGAAAAACATCACCCGCAGTTTATACCGAAGACGAGGGCCATGCCGAGGAAGCCGCCGGCAAGGGTGCGCGCCGCGCGCGCGTCAGCGGCATCGACCGCGCGCTCCAGGTGATCGATCATCTTTACGAGACCGGCTCGCCGGCCGGTGTCTATGCCATCGCCAAGGCCGTGAAGGCGCCGCTGTCGACCGTCTACGTCATCGTCGACGATCTGGTCGAGAAGAACATGCTGACGCGCCAGGCTGATGGTTCGATCTGGCTCGGCGCCCGGCTCTACCATTACGGCCTCGCCTATGCCCGGTCGCTGGATTTCATGAGCGTCGCCACCCACGAAATGCACGATCTCTGCCGCCAGGCCGGCGAAACCGTGCAGGTCTGCGGCCGTGACGGCGATTATATGCTGGTGCTTGCCATGGCCGATGGCCCGAGCCACTTCCAGGTGGCGTCGCGCGTCGGCACAAGGGTGCCGCTGAACTGGACGGCGTCGGGCCGCCTGCTCGTCGGCCATCTGCCGGAAGAGGAGCGCATCGAGCTGTTCAAGCGCTGCGCCCGCTCGTCTCCGACCGGCCGCGCCGAGATCGATCCAAGCACGCTGTCGGAAGCCGCCGCCAAGGCCTTTGAGGCGCGCCTGTCGATCCAGGCGGGGGAATCGGACTATGCGGTTGCCTGCATCGCCTCGCCGATCTGCGATCGCGACGGCCACTGCGTCGCCACCATTTCCATCGTGCTGCCGGAGCAGAAAGCCTTCTCCGACGAGAACCACTATACCGCGCATGTACGCAATTCGGCGGAGCGGATCGAAAAGCTGATGGGCTGGCGCAACCGCTAAGGCTTTCCTCGGTCGCCGAACCAAGCCGACGGCCGGTCCTAACGGTAGGAATAACCGTGGCTGTGGCGCACCAGCTTGCGCGCCCGCGGCACGTAGCGGCTGGCGACAACGGCATCGGCGCCCATCACCGCGTAACGCGGCTCGAACAGCTTGCTGAGGACCGAAACGTCGCCGTTGGAATCCGTCGCCTCGAGTTCGCAATCGACAAGGTCGAAAATGGTGAATTCGGCTTGCGCGCCGACCAAAAGCCGGTTCTCCATCGACAGCTTGATGACCGAGGCCGGTGCATGGGTGACGGCCTCGACCACCTTGTCGAAGGGCATGCCGACGCTGAGCAGCTTCGACATCGTCGTCGCCAGGTCCCAGACCGGAAAATTCATCGAATGGCCGTGCAGGTCGGTCGAGATCGAGAACGGCAGCAGCCCGCGCGCGATCGCCGCTTCCGCCACCTTGAAGGAGAAGGAGGCGCCGCCGTGGCCGATGTCGAGGCGAATGCCCTCGGAGGCGCAGCGCTCGGCGAGATTGAAAAGATCCTCGTCCTCCATGATGCTCGAACCCGCCTTGCCGTTGAAGCAGTGGGTGACGACATCGCCGGGACCGAGGATTTCCAGCACTTCGTCATAGAGCGCCGGCGGTTCGCCGACATGCACCATCATCGGCACTTTCAGAATCTTGGCGATCTTCTTGCCGAGCTTGACAGGGGTGACGCCCCAGGAGCCGGTGATGACGTGGCTGGCGCGCACCTTGATGCCGACGATGTGCTCGCTGTTTTCGGCGTAGACTTCAAGGATCCGGTCGAGATCGATATCTCTTATATCCCTGAGTTCGGCGACGCGATTGCAGGCGACAAGGCCGATCGAGCCGAGATTCAGGAAGGCCTTGATGCGCTCGCGCGAGGGCTCGATGATATATTCGCGGAAGCCATGGAAATTCGCCTCACCAGCCGAACCGGCATCGACCAGCGTCGTGACGCCGCGCTCGAGACCGCATTCGGAGGGACGAATGGAAATGTCGGTGCCCCCATGCCAGATATGCACATGCAGGTCGATCCAGCCCGGCGAGACGAAGGCGCCCTTGCCGTCGATGCGGGTCACATCCTCAGAAACGGCGAGCGCCGGACCGATCTTTGCGATTTTGCCGTCGCGATCGACGAGAATGTCGAGCGCCCCTTCCGCAGTCCCCGCACCGAAAGCCATCGGCTTCACATTGGTGAGGAGGAGCGGCTTCTTCGCCTGGTCGCCGGACTTGCTCATATCGCGTAATTCCACAGTTATGTTATATAAATCTTTATAATAGAATAAAGCTGGAGGTGCGCCTGTCAAGCAAAATGACGCGACGAGGGCGGCCGCGAAAAATGCTGGCGAAGGCGCGCCAATCTGAAATCCACCTACTGAAGGAGCACCGGATCGCCGTCTGTTTCAGCTGAAAGCACGGAATAGTCGACGTGTTCGAGATAATCCGGATCTGCGAAAGCGTCGATCACCGTCACCCTCCCGTCGGCGATGGTCAGCGTTACGACGACGCGCAGTTCGTCCTTGATGCGGACGATGAATCCGACTTCGCCGTCGACGAGCGCGGCTTCCGCCGCCTGTGCCCGGCCCTTGAACAGCTCTGCGACCTCGGACGCGCCGCGCCTTCCGCCAAATGGACCGAATCGCGCTGCCGTCGCATCCGGCCGGAAGACGACATCGGGGGCAAGCACGGCAAGCAACGCCTCGAGATCACCGTTGCGCGATGCCGTCAGGAAGGCTTCCGCGATCGTCCGCTTGTGGCCGAAATCGAGATCGGGCGCCTCGTCCGTGCCCTGCACTCGGCGGCGGGCGCGGCTTGCGAGCTGCCGGGCGGCGGCGGACGTGCGGCCGATGATCGGCGCGATCTCGTCAAAAGGCAGATCGAACATGTCATGCAGCACGAAGGCGACACGCTCGGCCGGCGCCAGCGTCTGCAGCACGACGAGCAAGGCCACGCCGACCGATTCGGCGAAGGCCGCATCGCGCTCCGGATCGTTTGCCGGATCGGCGATCGCGGCATGAACCGGCATCTCCAGCGGCTCCTCCCGCCGGGTCTTGCGCGCACGCAGCATGTCGAGACAGATGCGCGCCACCACTGTCGTCAACCAGCCGCCGAGATTGCCGACGTCGGTCGTATCCGCGCGGTTGAGCCGCAGCCAGGCCTCCTGGACGGCGTCTTCAGCCTCGCTGCGCGAGCCGAGCATGCGATAGGCCGCCGCCCGCAGATGCGCCCGGTTCGCCTCGAATTGATCGGCCAGCCATTTTTTCTCGTTCATCCGTCACATTCCTTCGCTGCGTTCCGTCAAGCCCATAACGAATGAAACCCGGCCGGTGTGACAGCGCCGGCGGATCGTCGAAGAGCAAAATGCATCAAGGAGACATATCATGCAGGAAAAATTGGTCATGCAGGAGAGAATGGGAAATCCCGCCCTGGTGCTTCCCGCCGCCATGCAGGCGCTGACGGCGCTTGCGAAGGTGCCGGCCGAGGCTGGCCTTTCGCCGAAGCTGCTGGAACTCGTCAATCTGCGCGCCAGCCAGATCAACGGCTGCAGCGTCTGCATCGACGGTCATCCGCGCATCGCCAAGAAGCTCGGCGAGACCGATGAAAGGCTTTTTGCCGTCAGCGCCTGGCGCGACACGCCCTATTTCAGCGGTGCCGAGCGGGCAGCCCTTGCGCTGACCGAGGCCGTGACCCGCACCAGCGACCGTTCCGACCCCGTGCCCGACGAGATCTGGGACGAGGCGACCCGGCACTATGACGGCAAGAGCCTCGCGGCCCTCGTCATCGCCATCGCTAATATCAATGTCTGGAATCGGCTGAACATCGCCACACGGCAGATCGCCGGCGCCTGGAAGCCGTAGATGCGGTTGCCGGCAGCGAATCACCCCTACGCTGCCGGCAACTGAAGTTCAGATGATACCACCGCCGCCGGCAACCGAAGCCGGGCGCTCGGCCGCAATCTTCTTGCGGTAGCCGCTGGCGCGATAGGCCGCGATCGGGTCGATCGCGCCGCCGGACCTGCGCCGGGCTTCGGCGAGGATCGGCTCGACATCGGCGCGATAGGCGCGCTTCAGCGTTTCCGACGCCATCAACGCGTCATTGTCGTCCTGATAGCCGGACAGCGCCTTGCGGTCGACGAGCAGCGCCTGCGCGTAGGCGCGGCGGATTTCGTTGGCGCTGTTGATCAGGCTCTCAATCGGGTCGGTGACATTATGCGACTGGTCGATCATATGGGCCGGGTTGAAGTCGTTGACCCCACGCTGCTCGGCATCGACCAACTCGTTGAAGACGAGAAACAGCCGATAGGGATCGATCGCGCCGGCATCGAGATCGTCGTCGCCATATTTCGAATCGTTGAAGTGGAAGCCGCCGAGCTTGCCGAACTGGATCAGCCGGGCGACGATCATCTCGATATTGGTGTTCGGCGCATGATGGCCGAGATCGACGAGGCAATGAGCCTTGGGACCGAGCGTCTGGGCGATCAGATAGTTGGTGCCCCAATCCTGCACGATCGTCGAATAGAAGGCCGGCTCGTACATCTTGTGCTCGGTGAACAGCTTCCAATCGTCGGGCAGCGCCTGGTAAATGTCAGCCATCGAGGCGAGGTAACGCTCGAACGCCTTGGTGAAATTGCTCTGGCCGGGGAAATTCGAGCCGTCGCCGATCCAGACGGTCAGCGCCTTCGACCCGAGTGCCTTGCCGATCTCGATGCATTCGAGATTGTGCTTGACCGCCTGTGCCCGCGTCGCCGCGTCGGTGTGGCTGAGCGAGCCGTATTTGTAGGAATGGGCTTGTCCCGGCGCATCAGAGAAAGTGTTCGAATTCATCGCATCGAAGCCGAGGCCGAGCGCATCGCCCCTGGCCCTCAATTCCTTGGCATCCGCCTTGTCCCAGGGAATATGCAATGAGACATTCGGTGTCGCCTGCGTCAACTGATTGATGACGGCGCAATCGTCGAGCTTGTCGAAGATGCCGCGCGGCTCGCCCGTGCCGGGAAAGCGGGCAAAACGCGTGCCGCCGGTGCCGACACCCCAGGAGGGAACGGCGACGAAAAATTCCGCGACCTTGCGGGTGATTGCCTCGATATCGACGCCGCGGCGGTCAAGGTTCGCACCCAGCGCCTCGTAATCGGCTTTCAGTGCGGTCGCCCGCTTGTCGTTATCCGTCGCGATGAGATCCTGCGCGATCCTGAACTCGGCCATTCTTTCCTCCCACTGATGCAATTTCTACATTGGGACCGCCGTGGGGCCGCCCCTCATCCGCCTGCCGGCACCTTCTCCCCGTTCAGACGGGGAGAAGGGGGTGTGGCGCATCGTCTCCGTCCCACTCCAACATTTCGTTGGGCAAGTCCCTCTCCCCGTCACGACGGGGAGAGGGTTAGGGTGAGGGGCAGACGCATCCGCCGCCGATCAAAATTACCGCGTAAAGCTCTGCACGTTGCCGGCATCGACGTTGATGATATTGCCGGTCGATTTTGCCGAAAGGTCCGATGCCAGGAAATAGATCGCCTCGGCGATATCCTCCGGAAACACGTTGAGTTTCAGCATCGAACGCTTGCGGTAATGTTCCTCGAGATCATCCACCTCGATCTTCGAGGAGGCGGCGCGCTGCTCGCGCCATTCGCCGCTCCAGATCTTCGAACCGCGCAGCACCGCATCCGGGTTGACCGTGTTGACGCGGATGCCGGCATCGGCACCTTCCAGCGCCAGGCAGCGGGCGAGATGGATCTCGGCGGCCTTTGCGGTGCAATAGGCAGCGGCATTCGGCGAAGCGGCGAGACCGTTTTTCGAGGCGACGAAGACGATGTTGCCGCCGAGCGCCTGACGGCGGAACAGGCGGAAGGCTTCGCGCGAAACCAGGAAATAGCCGGTCGCCAGAATATCGATATTGCGGTTCCACGTCGCAAGCTCGGTGGCTTCGATCGGCGCGGAGGAGGCAATGCCAGCATTCGAGACGAGGATATCGATGCCGCCGAATTCGACCGAGGCTTCCGCAAAGGAGGCGATCACCGCATCTTCCTTGGTGACGTCAAGCCGGACGCTGCGCACCGCGTCGGCGCCAAACTTCTTGACGAAATCGGCCTCGGTGCCCTCAAGCGCCGCCTGGTCGATATCGGCAAGCACCACGCAGGCGCCCTCGCCGACGAGGCGCGCAGCGGTCGCCCGGCCGATGCCGCCGGCGCCGCCGGTGACGAAGGCCACTCGGCCGGCGAGGCTCTTCGGCTTCGGCATGCGCTGCAGCTTGGCCTCTTCGAGAAGCCAGTATTCGATATCGAAGGCTTCCTGCTCCGGCAGGCCCTGATATTCCGAGACCGTCGAAGCGCCGCGCATGACGTTGATGGCGTTGACATAGAATTCGCTGGCGATGCGCGCCGTCGCCTTGTCGCGGGCGAAGGACAGCATGCCGACGCCGGGAACGAGGAAGATGACCGGATTGGCGTCGCGCATGGCGGGCGAATTGTCATGCTTGCAGTCGTTGTAATAGCGGGCGTAATCGGCGCGGTAATCCTCCAGCGCCTGGTCGAGGCCGGCAACGATCGCGTCGACATCCGGCTTGGCGGGATCGAAATCGACGATCAGCGGGCGGATCTTGGTGCGCAGGAAATGATCGGGGCAGCTGGTGCCGAGCGCGCCGAGCGGGCGCAAATCCTTCGAATTGACGAATTCGAGCACGGCGTCCTGATCGTCGAAATGACCGAGCTTGCGCTCCTGCTTGCCGATGCGGCCGCGAATCTCAGGCATCAGCCGGGCAGCGATGGCGCGGCGTTCGGCAACCGGCAGACTCTCAGCGACGGCACCGCCGAAAATCGTCTTGCCTTCAGTCTTTTCGGCAAACCAGACGATCGCCTTGTTGATGATATCGAGCGTCAGCTCGTAGCAGGCCTTGGCATCATCAGCCCAGGTAAAGAGGCCGTGGCTTTCGAGCACGACGCCCTTGGCATTCGGGTTCGCCTTGACGAAGGCTTCGAGATCGAGGCCGAGCTGGAAGCCCGGACGGCGCCAGGGCAGCCAGCCAATCTCGGCGCCGAAGATCTGCTGCGTCAGCTCTTTGGAATTCTTCGATGCGGCAATGGCGATGATGGCGTCGGGATGCATGTGATCAACATGGGTGAACGGCACGAAGCCGTGCAGCGGCGTGTCGATCGAAGCGGCGCGGGCATTGAGGTTGAAGGTACAATGCGGCAGGAAGCCGACCATGCGGTCCTCGTCTTCGACGCCCTTATAGATTGATTTCAGCGCTTCCAGCTTGTCCTGGTAGAGTGTGGCAAAGCCGTCGAGCTTGATGGTGCCGACATCGCCGCCGGAGCCCTTGACCCAGAGCACCTTGACCGTGCCGCTGGTCAGCGGATCGGTCTCCATCACCTTCGCCGAGGTGTTGCCGCCGCCGTAATTGGTGATGCGCTTGTCGGCGCCGAGCAGGTTGGAGCGATAGAGCAGCTTGCCGGGCTCATCGAGGCCTGCCGCATATGCATCATCCCACCGGTTATCCAGAAGCCGGACGTTCGCCGCCATATCATCCTCCCATATAGGCTTGTCAGGGGCCGCGATCAGCGCGCCCTTTCGCTCACGGTATCGCGCATCAAAAGTGTGCTTGTCAATCGAAAACGATCATATTCGATTATGCTGCATCGCAGTATGAAAATTTATGATCGTTTGTGATTGACAGTCATTAAGGGATGCGAAATAAATGTGACAAGAGGAGGAGCCCAATGCACGAACGCGAACGCCATCGCATCATCTTAAGCGCTGTTCAGGAAAAGTCGGTGGTGACGATCCAGGACATTGCCGAGCTGACGGAAGCTTCCGAAGCGACGATCCGGCGCGACATTGCGGCTCTTCATGTGCAGGGCAAGATCCGTCGCGTCCGCGGCGGCGCCGAAGCGGTGCATCCGCCGCAGCTCGGCAATCTCGCCGGCCGGCCCTTCCGGGTTTCAGAATCAGTCAACATCGATAAAAAACGTGCAATTGCCCGCGCAGCCGTCGATCTCTGCGAAGCGGGCGATGCCATCATCATCAATGGCGGCACGACAACCTTCCAGATGGTGCATTACATGGCCGGCCATCGCCTGCAGGTGATGACCAATTCTTTTGCCATCGCCGAACATCTGGTCAAACATTCCAAAAACACGGTGACGGTGCCGGGCGGCGCGATCTATCGCGAGCAGAGCCTCATCCTGTCGCCTTTCGACAATGACGCGATCCGCAATTTTTATGCGCGACGCATGTTCATCGGCGCCCAGGGCGTCGGCCCGCTCGGCATCATGGAGGCGGACGCCCTCATCATTCAGAGCGAGCAGAAGCTGATGCACCAGGCCGACGAACTCGTCGTCATGGTCGATTCAAGCAAATTCAATCGCCGGTCGAGCCTCATTCTCTGCGCGCTCGACCGCGTCTCTGCGATCATCACCGATGACGGGATTTCGGAAGAGGCAGCTCGCATGGTCGAGAATGCCGGTGTCCGGCTGGTTGTCGCGACCCCGGTGGCGCAGCTTGCGAAGGAGGATTCCTCGTCGGTCGCATGAGGCGCCGCCGAGGTGTGGAAGTCTAAATCTTAATGGGAGGAAAGTGACATGAAATTCGCAAAGACACTGGCGCTCGGCGCAGCGCTTGCCGTCGCTATGATGGCCGGCACTGCCAGCGCCAAGGACATCAAGATCGGCCTCGTCGTCAAGTCGCTCGGCAACGGCTTCTTCGACGCCGCCAACAAGGGCGCCCAGGAAGCCGCCAAGGAACTCGGCGGCGTAGAAGTGATCTACACCGGCCCGACCTCGACGACGGCCGAAGGCCAGATCGAAGTCATCAACTCGCTGATCGCCCAGGGCGTCGACGCCATCGCCGTCTCGGCCAACGATCCGGATGCACTTGTCCCGGCACTGAAGAAGGCGACCCAGCGCGGCATCAAGGTCATCTCCTGGGATTCGGGCGTTGCGCCGGAAGGCCGTATCCTGCAGCTCAACCCTTCGTCCAACGAGCTGATCGGCAAGATGTGCCTGACGCTCGTCAAGGACCATCTCGACGGCGGCAAGGGTGACTTCGCCATCCTGTCGGCAACCACCACCTCGACCAACCAGAACATCTGGATCGACCAGATGAAGAAGCAGCTCAAGGATTTCCCGGGTCTCAACCTCGTCACCACGGTTTACGGCGACGACCTCTCGGACAAGTCCTATCGTGAAGCCGAAGGCCTCTTGAAGTCGAACCCGAACGTCAAGGTCATCGTCGCTCCGACGACGGTCGGCGTTCTCGCCGCTTCCAAGGTCGTCGAAGACAAGGGTCTCGTCGGCAAGGTCTACGTCACCGGCCTCGGCCTGCCGTCCGAAATGGCCGGCGCGATCAAGTCGGGCGCCACCAAGGAATTCGCCATCTGGAACCCGATCGACCTCGGCTACTCCGCAACCCAGATCGCCTATCACCTGGCAAAGGGTGATGCCGATGGCAAGCCGGGCAGCGAAATCGAAGCCGGCCGCATGGGCAAGATCAAGATCGGCGACAACGGCGAAGCCGCTATGGCCGATCCCTTTGTCTACAATGCTTCGAACATCGACCAGTTCTCCAAGGTCTTCTGATCCACAGCCGACGAATAAGATCCCGGCGGCCTTGCCGCCGGGATTTCCCTTTCGACATTTGGTAGAAATCTGATGAACGCCGCCTTTCAACAAACCGTCACGGACAGCAAAACCGGCGATGCGCCCGCCATTCTGGAAATGCGCGGCATCTCCCAGATCTTTCCGGGCGTGAAAGCGCTCGACAATGTCAGCATCGCCCTTCATCCCGGCACGGTGACGGCGCTGATCGGCGAAAACGGTGCCGGCAAATCGACGCTCGTCAAGATCCTGACCGGCATCTACCGGCCGAACGAAGGCGAGATCCTGGTCGACGGCCGGCCGACGAGTTTTGCCAGCGCCCAGGCGGCAATCGATGCCGGCGTCACCGCCATCCATCAAGAAACCGTGCTTTTCGACGACCTGACGGTTGCCGAAAACATCTTCCTCGGCCATGCGCCGCGCACGCGCCTGCGCACCATCGACTGGCAGGTGATGAACAACCGCTCGAAGACGCTGCTGACCGCGCTCGAAAGCAATATCGATCCGACCATCCGGCTCAAGGACCTCTCCATTGCGCAGCGCCATCTGGTGGCGATCGCCCGCGCTCTGTCGATCGAGGCCCGCATCGTCATTATGGACGAGCCGACGGCCGCCCTTTCCCGCAAGGAAATCGACGATCTCTTCCGCATTGTCCGGGGCCTGAAGGAACAGGGCAAGGCGATCCTCTTCATCAGCCACAAGTTCGATGAGGTTTACGAAATCGCCGACGATTTCGTCGTCTTCCGCGACGGCCGCGCCATCGGCCAGGGCCGGCTCAAGGACACGCCGCAGGACGAGATCGTCCGCATGATGGTCGGCCGCGACGTCGAGAACGCTTTCCCGAAGATCAATGTCACCATTGGCGGCCCGGTGCTGGAAATCCGCAACTACAGCCACCGCACCGAATTCCGCGACATTTCCTTCACCCTGCGCAAGGGCGAGATTCTCGGCATTTACGGGCTGATCGGCGCCGGCCGCTCGGAACTCTCCCAATCCCTCTTCGGCATCACCCGGCCGCTCTGCGGCACGATGATGCTCGAAGGCCGCGAGATCACCATCCATTCGCCACAGGATGCGATCCGCGCCGGCATCGTCTATGTGCCGGAAGAACGCGGCCGCCACGGGCTGGCACTGCCGATGCCGATCTTCCAGAACATGACGCTGCCCTCGCTCACCCGCACCTCGCGCCGCGGCTTTCTGAGAGCGGCGGAAGAATTCGCGCTTGCGCGCAAATATGCCGAGCGGCTGGATCTGCGCGCCGCCGCGCTTTCCGTGCCGGTCGGCACGCTGTCGGGCGGCAACCAGCAGAAAGTCGTCATCGGCAAATGGCTGGCGACGTCGCCGAAGGTGATCATTCTCGACGAACCCACAAAGGGCATCGACATCGGCTCGAAGGCGGCCGTGCACGGCTTTATCAGCGAACTTGCCGCCGAGGGCCTGTCGATCATCATGGTCTCTTCCGAACTGCCCGAGATCATCGGCATGTCGGACCGGGTTCTGGTGATGAAGGAAGGGCTCGCCGCCGGAATTTTCGAGCGGGCCGAACTGTCGCCGGAAGCGCTGGTGCGCGCCGCCACCGGCAATGCATGAGGTAGAAGTATGGCAAGACTGATCAGAAAACGCGAAACCCTGCTGTTCCTCATCATCGTCGTGATGATCGCGATCTTTTCGACGCGGGCAGCCGATTTCGCCACACCGGACAATCTCGCCGGCATCTTCAACGACACCTCGATCCTGATCATCCTGGCGCTGGCGCAGATGACGGTCATCCTGACGAAATCGATCGACCTGTCGGTCGCCGCCAATCTCGCCTTTACCGGCATGGCGATCGCGATGATGAATGCCGCCCATCCCGATCTGCCGCTCGTCGTGCTGATCCTGATGGCTATCGTCATCGGCGCCTGTCTCGGCGCGATCAACGGCTTTCTCGTCTGGGCGCTGGAAATCCCGCCGATCGTCGTCACCCTCGGCACGCTCACCATCTATCGCGGTATGGCCTTCGTGCTCTCGGGCGGAGCCTGGGTCAACGCCCACCAGATGACGCCGATCTTCCTGTCCGTGCCGCGCACGCCGATCCTCGGTCTGCCCGTGCTCGGCTGGGTCGGCATTATCATCGTGCTGCTGATGTATGTGCTGCTTCGATATACCCAGTTCGGCCGCTCGGCCTATGCGACCGGCGGCAATCCGACCGCGGCCGTCTATGCCGGCATCGATACGGGCTGGACAAAATTCCTCGCCTTCGTTCTGTCAGGGGCGCTCGCCGGGCTTTCGAGCTATCTCTGGGTATCGCGTTATGCCGTCGCCTATGTCGATATCGCCAACGGCTTCGAGCTCGACAGCGTGGCTGCCTGCGTCATCGGCGGCATATCGATTGCCGGCGGCGTCGGCTCGGTCGCCGGCACTGTGCTCGGCGCGCTCTTCCTCGGCGTCATCAAGAATGCGCTGCCGGTGATCGGCATTTCACCCTTCACCCAGATGGCGATCTCCGGAACCGTCATCATTCTCGCCGTCGCCTTCAACGCCCGGCGTGAACGCAACCGGGGCCGCATCATCCTGCGCGACCGCGCCGCAGCCGAGATCAGAACGGGGGCCGCAGCATGAGCGCCGTGTCCACACCCGAAAAGCGGGTCATCCCCGATCGCCTCGGCACGCCGTTGCGGCGCATGGTCGCCAGCTGGGAAGTGCTGCTCTTTGGCGTCGCCGTCCTGATCTTCATCTTCAATTCCCTGGCCTCGCCCTATTTCCTCGATGCCTGGAACCTCTCCGACGCCACCTTCAACTTCACCGAAAAGGCGATGATCGCCTTCGCCATGGCGCTGCTCGTCATCTCGGGCGAAATCGACCTGTCGGTCGCTGCGATCATCGCGCTCGCTTCGACGGCGATGGGGGCGGCAGCCCAGTTCGGCATCGGCACGCCGGGCCTGGTGCTGATCGGCATCGGCACCGGCCTTGTCTGTGGCACCTTCAACGGCGTCCTGGTCTCGGTGCTGAAACTGCCGTCAATCGTCGTCACCATCGGTACGATGAGCCTTTTCCGCGGCATTTCCTATATCGTGCTCGGCGATCAGGCCTATGGCAAATATCCCGCCGACTTCGCCTATTTCGGCCAGGGTTATGTCGTCTGGGTATTCTCCTTCGAATTCGTGCTGTTCATCGTGCTGGCGATCGCCTTCGCCATTCTGCTGCATGCGACGAATTTCGGCCGGCAGGTCTATGCGATCGGCAATAACGACTTTGCCGCCCGCTTCTCCGGCATCCCGGTCGAGCGCGTCAAATTCATCCTCTTCCTGCTGACCGGCATCATGAGCGGCATCGCCGCCGTCTGTCTGACCTCGCGCCTCGGCTCGACCCGGCCGTCGATCGCGCAAGGCTGGGAGCTCGAGGTTGTCACCATGGTCGTGCTCGGCGGCATCTCGATCCTCGGCGGCTCCGGCACGATCGGCGGCGTCGTCATCGCCGCCTTCGTCATGGGCCTCGTCACCTTCGGCCTCGGCCTGCTGAACGTGCCCGGCATCGTCATGTCGATCTTCATCGGCCTGCTCCTCATCATCACCATTGCCATCCCGATCATCGCCCGCCGCATCAAGCTCATGAGTTCCCGATGACTTTGGAAAAACACGCCTTCAAGATGCAGCTCAATCCCGGCATGGAAGCCGAATACCGCAAGCGGCATGACGAAATCTGGCCGGGACTGGTCGATCTCCTGCATCAGTCGGGGGCCAGCGACTATTCCATCCATCTCGACCGTCAGACCAATACCCTGTTCGGCGTGTTGACGCGGCCGGCCGACCACACGATGGCGAGCCTGCCGGAACATCCGGTCATGAAGAAATGGTGGGCACACATGGCCGACATCATGGCTGTAAATCCGGATAATTCGCCTGTTCAAAGCGACCTCGTCACCCTCTTCCATATGCCATGACCGCTCCCTCCTATCGCCGCATCGCCGTACTCGACATCGGCAAGACCAATGCCAAGGTTGTCGTGCTCGACAGCGGGACGGGCGCCGAGATCGCCGTGCTGAAACGGCCGAACGTTACGATCAAAGCCGGCCCCTACCCGCATTACGACATAGAGGCGCTCTGGTCCTTCGCGCTCGATGCGTTGAAGCGCCTGGCGAGGGAACCGGGCTTTGACGCCATTTCGATCACCACCCACGGCGCCGCAGCCGCCCTGCTCGATCGGCACGGTCAGCTCGCCATGCCTGTGATCGACTACGAACATGAATACCCCGAGGAAATCCGCGATGCCTATACGGCCTTGCGTCCCGCCTTCGACGAAACCTTCTCGCCGCGGCTTACGATGGGCCTTAATGTCGGCGCCCAGCTGCACTACCAGAAGAGCGCCTTCCCCGAGGCATTCGCCAAGGTCGCGACTATTCTCACCTATGCGCAATATTGGACGGCGCGGCTGACCGGTGTCGCCGCCAACGAGCTGACCTCGCTCGGCTGCCACACCGACCTCTGGAACCCGAAAACATCAGACTATTCGTCGCTCGTCGACAGGCTCGGCATCCGCGCGCTGATGGCGCCGATCCGCTCCGCCTTCGATGCGCTCGGCCCGGTCCTGCCCGGGATCGCCGAAGAGCTCGGGCTTGCCGCGCCGGTGCCGGTTTATTGCGGCATTCACGATTCCAACGCCTCGCTGCTGCCGCATCTGGTCCATCGGGAAGCCCCCTTCGCCGTCGTCTCCACCGGCACCTGGGTCATCAATTTCGGCGTCGGCGGCGATCTCGATCACCTCGATGCCAAACGCGATGCGCTCGCCAATGTCGATGCCTATGGCCGGGCCGTCCCCTCCTCGCGTTTCATGGGCGGGCGGGAGTTCGAAATCCTTTCGGCCGAGATCGGTCCCGTCGGTGAAAAGGCCGCCCAGGCGGCGATCGGCCCAGCCATCGAAAAGGGCGTGATGCTGCTGCCTAACATGGCCCCCGGCTCCGGACCTTTTCCCGGCAAGGCAAGCCGCTGGATCGGCGCCGAAGGAGCGAGCCGCGAGGAGCGCCACGCCGCCGCTTGCCTCTATCTCGCTTTGATGACCGATGCCTGTCTCGGACTGATCGGCGCCAAAGGCCCGGTTATCGTCGAGGGTCCCTTTGCGCTCAACGAGACCTATCTGAAGCTGCTTGCGGCGCTTGCCGGCCGCGAGGTCCTCGCCCTTCCCGGCTCGACCGGCACCAGCCAGGGTGCCGCCCTTCTCACCGGCATCCGGCCGGTATCCGGCGCCGAAACGCGTGTTCCGCTTGCCGAGATCGCGGAGCTGGCCGCCTATCGCGATCGCTGGTACGCGGCGATGGAATAAGAGCTTTTCCAAATACGGCTCAACAACGTCCTTGCTCCCCCCTGCCTTGCGGTTAGTGTGCCCCTCGAAAATCAATTCGAGGAGACAGCATGACAGAGACATTCGATCCGCGCGGGCTCGCGGCCCGGCTTCATAGCCTGCGCCAGGCCGGCAGGCAGGAGGAAACCGGCACTTTCACGCTGCCGGCCGATCTGCATCAGGCGATGGAGGCGCAGAATTTCCTGACTTCCGCCGACGACATCTCCAGCAATGCCTGGAAGGTGACGGTCTCGCCGCAGGGCCAGGCGGTCACCGCACCGCTGCATCCCTATGCCGAGGCCGCCTCGAGCGCCAGCATCCCCTGGTATCCGGGCATGAAATTCGAAACCGAGATCGCCGTGCGCCTTGGCAAGGATCTGCCGATCCGCACCGGCACTCCCTATAGCCGCGCCGACACGGTCGAGGCGATCTCCGCTGTCCATCTCGGCGCCGAGCTGCTGGTCAGCGCCGTCAAGGAAGGCGGCAGCGTCTCCTTTCTGCTGTTTACATCAGACCGCCTCGGCAACAGCGGCTACGTCCTCGGCCCGCAGCTCGACAAAAGCGCCGTCGATACCGCCGTCGGCACGCCGCTCAAGGTCACCCATGGCGGCCGCACGATCTATGACGGTCCGGCCCAGCATCCGAAGGCTGACGTTCTCACCTGGCTGGTCGATTACGCCAATGACGGTCTGCGCCCCGAGACATCGCTGAAGGCAGGCGCGCTGATCACCACAGGTACGTTGAGCGGCGCGATCGAACTGACCGAACCTGGCGAGATCGACATCCTGTTCGGGGACGGCAAACTGCACTTCTCCGTGTCGAAGGGTTAATGTCCGAAGCGTAAGTTGACAATTCCGGTTTAGTTTTGCAAGGAAAGGGAGGGTTCGCCCTCCCCGAACCCGTGCGACACCGAACCCGGAGCAGACCATGCCTTCGCCTTTCCTTGCCCTGTCGGGAATCGAATATGCCATCGGGCCGAAATCCATCCTGCGTGGCATCGACCTGACGCTCGAGCAGGGCCGTATCTACGGTCTGGTGGGGCCGAACGGCTCCGGCAAAAGCACGCTTTTGAAGATCATCGCCCGCCAGGTCGCGCCGAAATCCGGCGCCATCGCCTTCGGCGGCAAGCCGGCCGGTGATTGGGGCGCCCGCGAGTTTGCCCGGCATGTCGCCTACATGCCGCAATTCACGCCGGCAACCGATGGGATGACCGTGCGGGAACTGATCGCGCTTGGCCGTTTTCCCTGGCACGGCACGCTCGGCCGCTTCACCGCCACCGATCGTAACAAGGTCGAGGAGGCGATCGTCCGTACCGAGCTCGAGAATTTTGCCGACCGTCTCGTCGCCAACATGTCCGGCGGCGAGCGTCAGCGCGCCTGGATCGCCATGATGCTCGCCCAGGACGCCCGCTGCCTGCTGCTCGACGAGCCCACCTCCGCACTCGACCTTGCCCATCAGGCAAGCGTCCTCTCATTGGTGCAGGAGCTCAGCCACGAACGCGGGCTGACCGTTATCATCGTGCTGCACGATATCAACCTCGCCGCACGCTATTGCGACGCGATCGTCGCGCTCAACCGCGGCCAGATCACCGCCGAAGGCACGCCTGGCGAGATCATGCAGGGTGACAAGCTGCACTCGATTTTCGGCGTCGGCATGGGCGTCTTTCCCCATCCGGTTCGAAACGAGCCGGTCAGCTATCTCCTGTAGGTTTCGTTTACGGCTTTTCCCGAAACATCTCGATGATGGCGGAGAAATCCCGTCCGCCGTTACCCTGCTTTTCGAAGAGCGCAAAAAGCTGGGCCGCTTCGGCACCCATCGGCGTTGACGCGCCGCTCGCCAGCGCTGCCTCCTGCGACAGTCTCAGATCCTTCAGCATCAGTGCCGCGGCAAAACCCGGCTTGTAGTCGTTGTTGGCCGGCGAGGTCGGCACCGGCCCGGGCACCGGACAATAGGTATTGATCGACCAGCACTGGCCGGATGAGGTCGAGGCGACGTCGAACAGCGCTTGATGCGAGAGGCCGAGTTTTTCGGCGAGCACGAAGGCCTCGCATACGCCGACCATCGAGATGCCGAGGATCATGTTGTTGCAGATCTTTGCCGCCTGGCCAGCACCGGCCTCGCCGCAATGGACGATCTTCTTGCCCATCGTCTCGAGAATGGGTTTCGCCCTGGCGAAGGCCTCGTCCGAGCCGCCCGCCATGAAGGTCAGGGTGCCGGCGCTCGCCCCGCCGGTGCCGCCGGAGACGGGCGCGTCGAGCGACAGGCAGCTTGCGGCCTTGGCCATCTCATGCGCCTTGCGGCTGCTGTCGACGTCGATGGTGGAGCAATCGATCACCAGCGTGCCCTGCGCCGTGGTCTGCAGGATATCGGTCCAGGCCGTCAGCACGTGCCTGCCCTGCGGCAGCATCGTGATGACGATCTCCGCGTCCTTGACCGCCTGGCTGGCATGGCTTGCCGGCTTGACGCCGCCCGCCTCGGCCGCCTTCAGCACCGAGGCCGCGAGATCGAAGCCGAGGACCTCGTGACCCGATTTGACGAGATTGGCCGCCATCGGCCCGCCCATGTTGCCAAGCCCGATGAATGCGATCCTTGCCATGGTCTTCTCCTATCGATTGTCTTCGAGGATCATCGCCGCTGCCTTTTCGGCGATCATGATCGTCGGCGAATTGGTATTGCCCGAGGTGATCGACGGCATCACCGAGGCATCGGCGATCCTGAGCTTGCCGAGCGCCCGGAACCTCAGCCGCGGATCGACGACGCTGTCCCTGTCGGCGCCCATGCGGCAGGTGCCGACGGGATGGAAGATCGTCGTGCCGATATCGCCCGCCGCCCGCTCCAGATCGACTTCGGTCTGATAGGCGGGACCGGGCTTGAATTCCTCCGGCCGGAACCTCGCGAAGGAAGGCTGCGCGACGATCCTGCGCGTCAACCGTATCGAACGGACAGCTATGTCACGATCGCGCTGCCTCGAGAGGTACCTTGGGCTGATCGTCGGCTGCGCGGCAAAATCCGGGCTCGACAGGTGTACCGAGCCCCGGCTTTCCGGCCTCAGATTGCAGACGCTGGCCGTGATCGCCGGGAACGGATGGACGGGATCGCCGAACTTCTCCAGCGAGACCGGCTGTACGTGATATTGCAGGTCGGGCGTTTCCCGGTCCGGGCCCGAGCGGGTGAAGATGCCGAGCTGGCTCGGCGCCATCGCCATCGGCCCGGAGCGGCGGACGAGATATTCGAGCCCGATCGCCGCCTTGCCGATCAGCTTCGTCGCCTTCTCGTTCAGTGTCGGAACGCCGGTCACCTTATAGGCGAGCCGCAGTTGCAGATGGTCCTGCAGGTTCTCGCCAATGCCCTTCACCTCGGTGATGACATCGACGCCCGCCCGCTGGAGAACCTCGCCCCTGCCGATCCCTGAGAGCTCCAGAATATGCGGCGAACCGATCGACCCGGCCGAAAGGATGGTTTCCTTCCCCGCATAGGCACGTTTCGCCACGCCATCGTGCTGGAATTCGACACCGGCGACGGCCCCCTCCTCGACCAGCAGCCGCCGGACCTGCGCCTTGGTCAGAACGCTCAGGTTGGAGCGCTTGCGCGCCGGGCGCAGGAAGGCTTTGGAGGTGTTCCAGCGAATGCCGGAACGTTGGTTGACGTCGAAATAGCCGGAACCCTCGTTGCTGCCGCGGTTGAAATCCGCCGTCTCCGGAATGCCGGCTTCTCTCGCCGCCTGCTGAAAGGCATCGAGCACCGCCCAGCGCACCCGCGCTCTCTCGATGCGCCATTCGCCGCCGGCGCCGTGCATCTCGTCTTCGCCGCGATAAAAATCCTCGGACTTGCGGAAGAAGGGCAGGACATCGTCCCAGCCCCAGCCGCTGCAGCCCATCTGCAGCCAGAGATCGTAATCGCGCGCCTGGCCGCGCATATAGATCATGCCGTTGATCGACGAGCAGCCGCCGAGCACCTTGCCGCGGGGGTAGCTCAGCGCCCGGCCGTTCAATCCGGCTTCCGGCGCGGTGGTGAAACACCAGTCGGTGCGCGGATTGTTGATGCAATAGAGATAACCGACCGGGATGTGGATCCAATGGTAATTGTCGCTGCCCCCGGCTTCAAGCAGCAGCACCCGGCTCCGGCCATCGGCCGACAGCCGGTTGGCCAGCACGCAGCCGGCACTGCCCGCCCCGATGATGATATAGTCGTAACGATCCATGTGTGCCCTGCACGAACTCCAGATGCTTGCCGCTTCCCCTCCCCGCGGACGGGAAGAGGTCCGCCCGTTCAGCGGCGATAGACGAAGCCCAGCTTCCGCCCCAGCCGCGAAGCGTAGAATTCGCCGATGATGCCGCGGCGGAAGATCAGCACGCAGATCATGAAGACGATGCCGGTGATGATCGTCACCGGGAATTCCGAGGTGGCGAGGTAATTTTCCAGCGCCACCACCAGCCCGGCGCCGAAGAGCGGGCCGATCAGCGTGCCGATGCCGCCGAGCAGTGTCATCAGGATCACCTCGCCCGACATCTGCCAGGCGACGTCGGTCAGGGTCGCGAATTGGAAGACGATCGATTTCACCGCGCCCGCCAGCCCCGCAAGCGCTGCCGACATGACGAAGGCGCCGAGCTTGTAACGCGCCACGGAATAACCGAGCGAGATCGCCCGGTTTTCGTTCTCACGGATCGATTTCAGGATCATGCCGAAGGGCGAGTTGATGAAACGCCAGATGATCAGCACACCGACGATGAACACCCCAAGCACGAAATAATACATGTTGGTGGAACTGTTCAGATCGATGAAGCCGAAGAGATGGCCGCGCGGCACCGACTGGATGCCGTCCTCGCCTTCGGTAAACTTCGCTTGCAGGCAGAAGAAGAAGAACATCTGCGACAGCGCCAGCGTGATCATCGCGAAGTAGATGCCTTGGCGGCGGATGGCGAAGAAGCCCATCACCAACCCGAGGAACGCCGCACCCGCCACGCCGATCAGGATTCCGAGTTCCGGCGGCAGGCCCCATGCCTTCACTGCATAGGCGGTGAAATAGGCCGCCCCGCCGAAGAAGGTGGCATGACCGAAGGACAGCAGGCCGGTATAGCCGAGCAGCAGGTTGAAGGCGCAGGCAAACAGCGCGAAGCACAGCAGCTTCATCAGGAAGATCGGATAGAAGAAGAACGGCGCCAGAAGCAGCAGCAGCAGCCCGATGGCGAGGAAGCCCGCCTGGACCGAAAGGGCGGTCCGGCTTCTTTCCGTTCGAATGGTGTCGGTGATGTCAGCCATGTCAAGCATCCCGGCCGAAGAGGCCCGCGGGCCTGATGAGAAGCACGATCGCCATGATGACGAAGATCACGATGTTTGAAGCCTCGGGATAGAAGACCTTGGTCAGGCCCTCGGCGATGCCGAGCACATAACCGGTGATGATCGCGCCCATGATCGATCCCATGCCGCCGACGACGACCACGGCGAAGACGACGATGATCATGTTCGAGCCCATCAACGGCGAGACCTGGTAGATCGGCGCCGCCAGCACGCCGGCAAAGGCGGCAAGACCGGCGCCGAGCGCGTAGGTCAGCGTCAGCAGCACCGGCACGTTGACGCCGAAGACTTGCACCAGCGCCGCGTTTTCGGTGGCGGCCCGGAGATAGGCACCGAGCTTGGTCTTCTCGATCAGCAGCCATGTGCCGAGGCAGACGACCAGCGAGACCACGACCACCCAGCCGCGATAGATCGGCAGGAACATGAAGCCGAGATTGGCCCCGCCGGCCAGTGCTGCCGGCGTCGCATAGGGCTGGCCGGAGGAGCCGTAGAGATAACGGAAGGTGCCTTCGACCGCCAGCGCCAGCCCGAAGGTGAAAAGCAGGCCATAGAGAGGATCGAGATCGTAGAGCCGGCGCAGGAACAGCCGCTCGATGACCGCCCCGGCAAAGCCGACAATGACGGGCGCCAGGATCAGCGACGGCCAATAGCCGATGCCCGCATAGGTGAGCAGCAGATATGCGACGAAGGCGCCGAGCATATATTGCGCGCCATGGGCGAAATTGATCACCCTGAGCAGGCCGAAAATGATGGCGAGGCCAAGGCTGAGCAGCGCGTAGAACGAGCCGTTGATCAGGCCGATCAGCAGCTGGCCGAGCAGCGCCTGCAGGGGAATGCCGAAGATCATCGTCATCTGGTCACACTCCCAGAACCTTGTGCAGCGTATCCATGCGCTGCGGCAGTTCGCCGACCGGGAATTCCGACACCATCTGCCCATGATCCATCAGATAGAAGCGATCGGCAATACGGCTGGCGAAACGGAAATTCTGCTCGACGAGCAGGATCGTCATGCCGCGCCCTTTCAGCGTCTGCAGCACCTCGCCGATGCGCTGGACGATGACCGGGGCGAGCCCCTCCGTCGGCTCGTCGAGAATGAGCAGCCGGACGCCGGTGCGCAGGATCCGGGCGATCGCCAGCATTTGCTGCTCGCCGCCTGACAGTTTGGTGCCGGGGCTGCCGCGGCGTTCGTAGAGATTGGGGAAGAGCTCGTAGATCTCGTCGAGCGTCATGCCGCCTTTCGCCACGACAGGCGGCAGCAGCAGGTTTTCCGACACGGTGAGCGTCGAGAAGATGCCGCGCTCCTCCGGCACGAAGCCGATGCCGCGATGCGCCGTCTTGTGCAGCGGCACCTGCATCATGTCGCTGCCGGCAAAGCTGATCCTGCCCTTGCGGGCCCGCACGATGCCGGTGATGGTGCGCAGCGTCGTCGTCTTGCCGACGCCGTTGCGGCCGAGAATGGTGATCGTCTCGCCTTCGGCCACCCGCATTTCGACGCCGTGCAGGACATGGCTTTCGCCGTACCAGGCGTTCAATCCCTGAATTTCGAGGAGAGCGGCCATCAATGCTCCTCCGTGCCCATATAGGCCACGCGCACGCGCTCGTCCTGGCTGACAGTGGCATAATCGCCCTCGGCAAGGATCTCGCCGCGCTGCAGCACGGTGACATGCTGGCAGATATTGGCGACGACGGAGAGATTGTGCTCAACCATCAGCACCGCCCGGTCACGGGCGACATCGCGGATGATCGCCGAGACGACGCCGACATCCTCAAGCCCCATGCCGGCCATCGGCTCGTCGAGCAGCAGCACCTTCGGATCGAGCGCCAGCGTCGTGGCGATCTCCAGCACCCGCTTGCGGCCGTAGGAAAGATCGGCGGCGATATGATCGCGCTCCTTGGAAAGCCCGACGCTGGCTAGCAGCTGCTCGGCGCGCTCGTTCAGCCGGTCGAGCGCCGAGAGCGGCCGCCAGAACTGGGTGGAAAGATTGTTCGGCCGCTGCAGCGCCACGCGCACATTGTCGAGAACGGAGAGATGCGGGAAGACCGCCGAGATCTGGAAGGAGCGCACCAGCCCCATGCGCGCCACCCTGTCGGGCGGCGTTCCGGTGATGTCGGTGCCCATCAGCGTGATCGTGCCCGATGTCGGCTGCAGGAACTTGGTCAGCAGGTTGAAGACCGTCGTCTTGCCGGCGCCGTTCGGGCCGATCAGCGCATGCACGCTGGCATCATGCACGTCGAGATCGACGTTCTTGACGGCGGTGAAGCCGCCGAAATCGCGGCGCAGGCCGCGGGCGGATAAGACCACCCGCGGTTTTTCCTTAGTCTCAATCGCGGAAACCGCCATTGCGCTCACTTCACCAGATCGCAGCCGCTCTTGGCGGGGTCGATATAGGCTTCCTTGCCGGGAATGGTGGCGAGAACGTTGAAGTAGTCCCACGGCTCCTTGCTGTCGGCCGGCTTCTTGACCTGCAGCAGGTACATGTCGTGGATCATGCGGCCGTTGGCGCCGACCGTGCCGCCGCGGCCGAAGACGTCATCGACAGGCATTTCATGCAGCTGTTTGGCGACGGCTTCCGTCTCGTCGGTGCCGGCCTTCTGCACCGCCTTCAGATATTGCGTCACCGCCGAATAGGTGCCGGTGTGGATCATATTCGGCATCTTGCCGGTGCGGGCGAAGAATTTCTTGGCGAAGGCCCGGCTTTCATCGTCGCGATTCCAGTAAAAACCTTCGGTGAGCGTCAACCCCTGCGCCGCTTCGAGGCCGAGGCCATGGACTTCGGCGAGCGTGAAGAGCAGCGCCGCCAGATGCTGGCCGCCCTGTGTGATGCCGAATTCGGCCGCCTGCTTGATGGCGTTCGAGGTATCGAGGCCGGCATTGGCAAGGCCGATCACCTTGGCGCCTGAGGATTGCGCCTGCAGCAGGAAGGACGAGAAATCCTGAGTCGACAGCGGATGGCGGACGGCGCCGACGACCGTGCCGCCGCTCGCCTTGACATAGTCGGTGGTCTGCTGCTCCAGCGAATAGCCGAAAGCATAGTCGGCGGTCAGGAAGAACCAGCTGTCGCCGCCCTGCTTGACCAGTGCACCGCCGGTGCCGACGGCGAGCGCATGGGTGTCGTAGGCCCAATGGAAGCCGTAGGGCGAGCAGGCCTTGCCGGTCAGATCGGTCGTCGCCGCGCCGGTGACGATGTCGATCTTTTTCTTTTCCTTGGCGATCGCTTGCACGGCGAGCGCCACCGACGAGGTCGTCAGTTCCATGATCGCATCCACCTGCTCGGTGTCATACCACTGGCGGGCGATGTTGGAGGCAATATCAGGCTTGTTCTGGTGGTCTGCATCGACGATCTCGACCGGCACACCAAGTACCTTGCCGCCGAAATCCTCGACCGCCATCTTGGCGGCTTCGACGGAAGACTTGCCGCCAAAATCGGCATAGACGCCCGACTGGTCGTTCAGGATGCCGATCTTGACCTTGCCGTCGGTCGCGCTCTGCGCGAGTACCGCGGTGCTGCTCGCCAGCAGAAATGCAACTGATGCAACGAGATTCTTACGCATATTCTCTCCTCCCAGAGATGAGCCAGATTGCGGTTCTGTTCAGATTTGGCCAGCCGCACTCCTCAGAACGACGGACCCTCTCCCTACGATCACGGAAATTCCGCGTTGAAGCAACGGGTGGTTTACAACTAATTCCAAACAGTATCTGTTCATTTTTGAACAGATGGGGATCGCGATGAACAATCCGCCGCAGTTTACTTGGGACGATCTTCAGTTTTTTCTAGCCGTCGCCCGCACCGGACAGCTGTCGACGGCGGCCCGCCAGCTGCGCTCCAGCCATGCGACCGTCTCGCGGCGCATCGACCGGCTGGAATTCACCCTCAAGGTCAAGCTTTTCGAGCGCAATCCGCGTGGTTATGTGCTGACCGCCATGGGCACGCGTTTCGTCGAAACGGCCGAGAAAATGGAGCAGGAGACCGAGCGGCTGCGCGCCGACCTCGCCGATGGCTCGATGGCACAGCGCGGCCTCGTGCGCTTCAGCGCGCCCGAGGGTTTTGCCAATTTCTTCTTCGCGACCGTTCTGCACCGCTTTGCCGCCCAGCATCCCCATCTCTCGCTCGAATTGGTGACGATTCAGCAGATCATGTCGCTGTCGCGCAAGGAGGCCGATCTTTCCGTCGTGCTCGACGAGCCGAAGGGTGGGCCTTATTTTGCCGAGAAGCTGACCGATTATCACCTGCAGATCTATGGCTCGCGCGACTATCTGGCGAAAGCGCCTGCCATCACCTGCCGCGAGGACCTGCTTGAGCATCCCTTCGTCAGCTATATCGAGGAAATGATTTTCGCGCCGGGCCTGGATTATCTCAGCGATGTGCATCCGCGCATCAAGCCGCAATTCCAGAGTTCCAGCATCTTCGCCCAGCTCACCGCCACCCGAAACGGCCTCGGCCTCTGCATCCTGCCCCATTTTTTCGCCAGCCGTTATCCCGAGCTCGTGCGCGTGCTGCCCGAGGAGATCGACCTCAAGCGCCATTACTGGATCACCTGCCACCGCGACCTGAAACAGGCGCCGCGGGTGCGCGCCGTCATCGACTTTCTGCGCGAGGCGGTGCGCGGCGAGGATGCTCGCTTCGTGCCACCCTATGTCACTCCCGCCGGCCCGGCGCGTCGCTCGGAAGCCGAAAGCTGACTATTTGAGAAATTCAGCCCGGTGCGGCGTGAAGCTATCGATCAGTCGGCCCTTTTCCAGCGCCTTGACGCCGTGGACGAGATTGGGGGGCACGATGAAGCTGCCGCCCTGCTTGAGCACCTCGGTCCGGCCGTCGATCGTTACCTCGAAGCTGCCCTCGGCGACATAACTTGCCTGGATGTGCGGATGCGAATGGGCCGCACCTACGGCACCGCTCTCGAAGGCGACTTCAACCATCATCATCTCCGGAAGACAGGTCATGATGCGCCTGGTAACGCCGGGCTCGGGATTGACCCATTCGGCGCCTTCAGCCGATACGAACAGATCGCTTGACGACATTTCCGTCTCCTCGTTCCAGAATCGATCGCCGGCAAAGTGGAGCATGCCGGCGCTTTTGAAAAGATGGCGCGCCCTGTCTTTTCGATGAGGCGGCCTTCTGTTGACGCGGTCGGCTGGCGGGTTTATGCGACCTTGAGCGAGGCAAGCCTGAGTCAAGGGTGAGGAGACGCCGACATGCAGCATACGCGCGAGGTTTTCGACTGGGCCGACCCGTTCCGCCTGGTGGAGCAACTGACCGACGAGGAGCGCATGGTGCAGAATACGGCCCATGCCTATGCGCAGGAAAAGCTCGCGCCCCGCGTTCTCGACGCCTTCCGCAATGAAAAGACCGACCCTGAAATCTTCCGCGAAATGGGCGAACTCGGCCTGCTCGGCCCGACGATCTCGCCGGATTACGGCGGCGCCGGCCTCGGTTACACCGCCTACGGCCTGATCGCCCGCGAGGTCGAGCGGGTTGACAGCGGCTATCGTTCGATGATGAGCGTGCAGTCCTCGCTGGTCATGGTGCCGATCGACACCTTCGGCTCTGAGGCGCAGAAGCTGAAATACCTGCCGAAACTCGCCACCGGCGAATGGATCGGCTGTTTCGGCCTGACCGAACCCGATCACGGCTCCGATCCCGGCTCGATGGCGACACGCGCGAAAAAGGTCGACGGCGGCTACAGCCTCACCGGCTCGAAGACCTGGATCTCGAACGCGCCGATCGCCGATGTTTTCGTCGTCTGGGCCAAGACCGAGGACGGGTTTATCCGCGGTTTCATCCTCGAAAAGGGCTGGAAGGGGCTTTCGGCGCCTGCCATCCATGGCAAGGTCGGCTTGCGCGCCTCGATCACCGGCGAAGTGGTGATGGACGGGGTCTTCGTGCCCGAGGAAAATCTTCTGCCCGGCGTGACCGGCCTGAAAGGACCGTTCACCTGCCTCAACTCGGCCCGCTTCGGCATCGCCTGGGGCGCGCTTGGTGCTGCCGAGGATTGTTACGCCAGGGCGCGGCAATATACGCTGGAGCGCAAGCAGTTCGGCCGGCCGCTCGCCGCCAACCAGTTGATCCAGAAGAAGCTCGCCGACATGGCGGCGGAGATCTCGCTCGGACTGCAGGGCTGTCTGCGGCTCGGCCGCATGAAAGAGGAAGGACATCCGCCGGTGGAACTGACCTCGATCCTCAAGCGCAACAGCTGCGGCAAGGCGCTGGAGATTGCGCGCGCGGCCCGCGATATGCTCGGCGGCAACGGCATCTCCGACGAATTCGGCATCGCCCGTCATCTCGTCAACCTCGAAGTAGTCAACACCTATGAGGGCACCCACGACATCCACGCGCTGATCATCGGTCGAGCGATCACCGGCATCGCCGCCTTTGCGAACTAAACCTCCGGCGCGGCAAGGCGAATTGCCACGCGCCTGACAATGTGCAACCTTCCCTCTCGCGGCACAAAGCCGGCAATGAGGGGATCGCATGTTTCTGCTTCTTGCATTGCTGATTGGTGTCATCTCCGGCCTTCGCACCATGACGGCGCCGGCCGCCGTCGCCTGGGGAGCAGCACTCGGCTGGTTCGACCTGTCGCAGACGCCGCTTGCCTTCATGGGCTATCGCTGGACGCCGTGGATCTTCACGATCCTCGCGGTCACCGAGCTGGTCGCCGACCAGCTGCCGTCGACGCCGTCGCGCAAGGTGCCAATGCAGTTCGGTGCCCGCATCGTCTCAGGCGCGCTGTCGGGTGCTGCAATCGGGGCCGCCAGCGGCCTGCTCTTCGGCGGGCTGATCGCCGGCGTGATCGGCGCCGTCATCGGCACATATGGGGGTGCTGCCGCCCGCAGCCGGCTTGCCGCCTCCTTCGGCAGGGACCTGCCGGCCGCCCTTATCGAGGATGCCGTAGCCGTCATCGGCGCGGTGCTGATCGTGGGAGCCGTCGCATGACAAATTTCGACGCTATCGTTATCGGCGCCGGCCAGGCCGGCCCGTCGCTTGCCGCCCGCATGGTGGAAAAGGGCATGAAGGTGGCGCTGATCGAGCGCAAATTCCTCGGTGGCACCTGCGTCAATGCCGGCTGCATGCCGACCAAGACGCTGGTCGCCAGCGCCCGGGCCGCCCATGTCGCCAGAAGCGGCGCCGCCTACGGCGTCAAGATTCCCGGCGAGATCGCCATCGATATGAAGGTGGTCAGAGCCCGCGCCGAAACCGTGACGATGAATGCCCGCAACGGCCTCATCGGCTGGCTCACCGGGATGGACGGCATGAGCGTGATCTACGGCCATGCCCGTTTCGAAGGCCCGAAGACCGTCCGCGTCAACGGCGAGACGCTGACTGCGCCGCGCATCTTCCTCAATGTCGGCGCGCGGCCTGTTATCCCCGAGCTGCCGGGTATCCATGATATCGACTACCTCACCAGCACCTCGATCATCCAGCTCGACACGCTGCCGCGGCATCTGGCGGTGATCGGCGGCAGTTATATCGGGCTGGAATTTGCGCAGATGTATCGCCGCTTCGGCGCCGAAGTCAGCGTCATCGAGCATGGCCCTAAGCTCGCATCGCGCGAGGACGAGGATATATCGGATGCGATCGCCGACATCCTGCGTGCCGAAGGCATCGGCGTGCACACCGATGCCGGCAACATTGCCTTTGCCGGAAACGGCAGCGGGGTAAGCGTCACCGCCGGCTCGGCGACAATCGATGCGAGCCATGTGCTGATCGCCACCGGCCGCACGCCGAACACCGACGATCTCGGCCTCGATGCCGCCGGCGTCGCCACCGATAAACGCGGCTTCATCACCGTCGACGACGGGCTCGCCACCAATGTCGAGGGCATCTGGGCGCTCGGCGACTGCAACGGCCACGGCGCCTTCACCCACACCTCCTACAATGATTTCGAGATCGCCGCCGCCAATCTCCTCGACGGCGACGACCGCAAGGTCTCAAGCCGCATTCCGGCCTATGCGCTCTACATCGACCCGCCGCTCGGCCGTGTCGGCATGACGGAGAAACAGGCGCGGGAGTCGGGGCGCAAGATCATGGTCTCGACCCGGCCGATGAGCCGCGTCGGCCGCGCAACCGAGCGCGGCGAGACCAGGGGCTTCATGAAGGTGATTGCCGATGCCGAGACCAAGCAGATCCTCGGCGCTGCGATCTTGGGCATCGAGGGCGACGAGGTGATCCATGGGCTTATCGACGCGATGAATGCGGGCACCACCTATCCCGCCTTGCAATGGGCGGTGCCGATCCATCCGACGGTGTCGGAGCTGATCCCGACGCTGCTTGGCGATCTGAAGCCGGTTCAGCCGTGACCTGACCTCGGGAAGAGCTGGAGGCGAACCCGCGTGTCCATCGAACTGCTGATCGAGAATTACGGCCTGCTGGCAATCTTTCTGGGCGCTGCCTTCGAAGGCGAAACGGCCGCCTTTCTCGGCGGCGTGGTCGCTCATCGCGGGTTGCTTCCCTATTGGTCGGCGTCGCTCGCAGCCATGGCCGGATCCTTCGCCGGCGATCAGTTCTGGTTCTTTGCCGGCCGTTACGCGGCCCGATGGAGCCTCGTCCGCCGGCTGATGGAAAAGCCAGCGCTCGCCCGCGTTACCCAACTTCTGGAAAAATATCCGACCGGCTTCATCCTTGCGTTTCGTTTCCTCGTCGGATTGCGCACGATCAGCCCTGTCGTCATCGGGACGACGCGGATATCGACCGGAAAATTCGTCGTCCTGAATGCCATCGCCGCTTTGATCTGGGGGCAGCTTTTCACCGCGCTTGGCTATTTGTTCGGGCACGGCATCGAGCAGATATTGGGCCACCTTTCCCTTCACCGCCATCTGCTGATTGCTATCGGAGCCGCGGCTGTCGCCGCCGCCGCGGCCCTTGCCTTTCGCAGGATGAGACCAAGCGCCAGGCACTCGTAGCGACGCTTAGAGCCTTTATTCCATGACGATCTGCAGCTTGACGTCGCTCGGCCTTGCCTCGACGGCGCGATCGAAGGCCTTGATCGAATCTGCGAATGTGAAGGTCTCTGATATCAGCGGCTTCAGATCGACGCGGCCCGATGCCAGGAGCGCGATCGAGCGCTCATACTGGTGCGCGTAGCGGAACACCGTCTCGATACGGATCTCCTTGGTCGATGCCGTAGAAACATCGAAGCCGATAGGGTTGACCGGCAGACCGACGGCGACGATGACGCCGCCCGGGCGCGGCAACGCCATGATCGTCTCCCAGGCCTTCGGCGAGCCGGAGCATTCGAAAACGACGTCGGCACCCCAACCGTCGGTCAGCCGCACGACCTCTTCGCTCAGGTTCTTATCGCGGATATTGACCGGAATGACGCCCTGATATTGCGCGGCGATATCGAGCTTCGGCTGGGCGAGATCGGCGACGATCGCCCGGGCGCAACCGCCGGCCAAGGCGGCGATTGCTACCATCGTGCCGATCGGGCCGGCGCCGAGGACGACGGCGGTATCCCCAGGCGTAATCTTCGCTTTGGCTGCCGCCTGCATGCCGACCGCGAAGGGCTCGACCATGGCGCCTTCGGCGAAGCTGACATTGTCCGGCAGCTTGAAGGTATAATTGGCGGGATGCACGACCTCAGGCGTCAGCACGCCGTGGACCGGCGGCGTCGCCCAGAAGGTCACGGCCGGGTCGATATTATACATACCGAGCCGGCTTGCCTTGGAATTCGGATCTGGAATGCCGGGTTCCATGCAGACGCGGTCGCCGACTTTCAGATGCGTCACCCCGGCCCCGACCTCGACCACCGTGCCCGCCGCCTCATGGCCGAGCACCATCGGCGCGTCGACGATGAAGGGGCCGATCTTTCCATGGGTATAATAGTGAACGTCCGAACCGCAGACGCCGACGGTATGAATCTTTATCTTCACCTGCCCCGGCCCTGTTTCGAGCGGCAGATCAATATCGCGAAGCGCAAGCTCATGCTGGCGCTCCAGTACCAGCGCACGGACTTTGGTCATGATCGGTTTCCTTCCCTTGTGCCCGCGGTTCGTCGCGTGCCGTTGAAGCGACTATAAGACTTTAAGGGGCGGCAATTCAATCGAAGAGATCAAGCTTTTGCTCAACATGCGATGAAATGCCCATTTCCTATAATCCGAAAGATTTGTCTTCCAAACCTCCGTATGATTCCAGCCTTGACCGTCGGGGAGTACATTCTTCATTCGAGCATCCCGGCCACGAGGACAGGCAGAGAGATGAAGAAAAATCACGATAATGCCGGCGGAAATCGATCCAACGGCCCGACGATATCAAGGTCATTGCGGCAGTTCTGGCAACGGCTTGTGGACCTGATCGCCGCACTGCCGAAAGACCGCCAACCGCGGCCGGTACGTATTGTTGTAAAGACAAGGGATCGAAATCATCGCTTGCAGCGTTATTAGCCATGCGCCGGCATGGCGTCGCGGAAGCATGACGGCTCCGGCCCATGCGGATCGGCAAGATAAGGAAGACCATCATGAAGTCGATCGTGTCATTCTGTCTGTTCGCATCCCTTCTCTTCACCGCAGGTGAAGCGTCTGCGGCCCTGGAGCAAGCGTCGCTCCCGCCGCAGCAGGAAGAACGGCTGGTGCCGGCCAATCTCGAGCTCACCTTCAGCGGCCCGGTCGATCTTGCCCGCTCGACTGCCGTCCTGCTGAATGCACAGGGAACGGCGCTTCCCACCGGCAAGCCGTTTCTCTCCGGCCCTAAGGGATCGATCTTCAAGGTTCCGCTCGATCCTGCCATGGCACCCGGCGATTATACCGTCGACTGGCGCGTCCTCTCGATGGACGGCCGCAGTGCCGAAGGCCAATACCGGTTCCGGGTCGATCCTTAGCTCGCTGCCTGAAAGCCATTTATAAGATTTTTATATTGACGGCCCTCCAGCCGTCTCGAACCTTTATGGCCTCCGGCTCCATATTGAAACCCGAGAGATCGACCGATCATCTCCACGCCAGAAAGCATGAAAGGCGGCCTTCCCCAGGGAATGGCGCCCTTTGTCTTGTCTGACTCCAACAAGAACAACAGGAGTCACGATCATGATGGATATCATTCTGCTTGGCACCGCGATCCTATTCTTCGCGCTGTGCTTTGCCTACACACGAGCCTGCGACAGGCTTTGACCGGAGAAACGACGATGACCCTCGATTATATCTTGAGCGGTGCCGTGACCGTGTTTCTTACCGTCTACCTCACCTACGCTCTGCTTCGCCCAGAACGCTTTTGAAGAGAATCGGCGCTTCCGGGGTCGCGCATACGTGACCGAGAAGCCGCCGGGTATTGAAAGTTGACCTCCATGACCCTCAACGGATGGCTTCAGATCCTGCTTTATTGCGGGATCGTGCTTACGCTCGTCAAACCGCTCGGCGGCTACATGACGCGTGTCTTCAGCGGCGAGCGCACCTTCCTGTCGCCCGTCCTCGTTCCGATCGAACGGGGACTTTACCGCGCGGCCGGCACCAGCGAAGGCGAGGAGCAGCATTGGACCTCCTATGCCTTCGCCATGCTGCTCTTCAATCTTCTCGGCGTCATCGCGCTTTATGCGCTGCAGCGCTTCCAAGCCGGGCTTCCCTATAATCCGGCCGGCATGGCGACCGTCCCGCCGGAGCTTGCCTTCAACACCGCCGTCAGCTTCGTCACCAATACGAATTGGCAGAACTACGGCGGCGAAAGCACCATGTCCTATCTCACCCAGATGGCCGGCTTCACCGTCCAGAACTTCGTGTCGGCCGCGACCGGCATTGCGATCGCACTCGCCTTCATCCGCGCCTTCTCGCGTGCTTCGGGCAAGGCGATCGGCAATTTCTGGGTCGATATGACGAGGGCGACTCTCTACGTGCTGCTGCCGATCTGCATCGTGCTGACGCTCGTCTATGTCTATCTCGGCGTGCCGCAGACACTCGGAGCCTATGTCAATGCGACGACGCTCGAAGGCGCGCAGCAGACGATCGCCGTCGGCCCCGTCGCCTCGCAGCTTGCGATCAAGATGCTCGGCACCAATGGCGGCGGCTTCTTCAACGCCAATTCCGCTCATCCGTTCGAAAACCCCGATGCGATCTCCAACCTCATCCAGATGGTCTCGATCTTCGCGATCGGTGCGGCGCTGACCAATGTCTTCGGCCGTATGGTCGGCAATCAGCGCCAGGGCTGGGCAATCCTCGCCACGATGGGCGTGCTGTTCCTCGCCGGCGTCGTTGTCACCTATTGGGCGGAAGCGGCCGGCAACCCGCTGATGCACGCCTTCGGTCTTGGCGGTGGCAACATGGAGGGCAAGGAAGTCCGCTTCGGCGTCGCCCTCTCCTCGCTCTTTGCCGTCATCACTACCGCCGCCTCCTGCGGCGCGGTCAACGCCATGCACGGGTCGTTCACCGCGCTTGGCGGCCTCATTCCGCTGATCAACATGCAACTCGGCGAGATCATCGTCGGCGGGGTCGGTGCGGGCTTCTACGGCATCCTGCTGTTCATCATCGTCGCCGTCTTCGTCGCCGGCCTGATGGTCGGCCGCACGCCGGAATATCTCGGCAAGAAGATCGAGGCGAAGGAAATGAAGATGGCTGTCCTCGCCATCCTCTGCCTGCCGCTCGTCATGCTGGTTTTCACCGCGATCGCCACGGTGCTGCCCTCCGCCGTCGCCTCGATCGGCACCGCCGGCCCGCACGGCTTCTCCGAAATCCTCTATGCCTATACCTCGGCTGCGGCCAATAACGGCTCGGCTTTCGGCGGACTGACGGGCAACACGCCCTGGTACAACGTGACGCTCGGCATCGGCATGCTCGCCGGCCGCTTCCTGGTCATCATCCCGGCGCTTGCCATCGCCGGTTCGCTGATCGGCAAGAAGACGGTCCCGGCCTCGGCAGGCACCTTCCCGACGGACGGCCCGCTCTTCGTCGGTCTGCTCGTCGGCACCATCCTGATCGTCGGCGGCCTGACCTTCTTCCCGGCCTTAGCACTCGGCCCCATCGTCGAGCACCTGGTCATGATCGCCGGGCAAACCTTCTGAGGCGATGCCATGACCCTGCGTCACAGGTTTCGTCCACCATCCTCGTTTCAAAGCTGGAGTCTCTTATGAGCCAGGCAAAATCCGCGAGTATCGTCGATAGTCGCATCCTCATTCCGGCCGTGGGCGCCGCCTTCAAGAAGCTCGACCCGCGCGCACTTGCCAGAAATCCGGTCATGTTCGTCGTGGCCACGGTCTCGGTGCTGACCACCGTGCTTTTCCTGCGCGACCTCGCAGCCGGCAACGGCAATCTCGGCTTCTCCTTCCAGATCAATCTCTGGCTATGGTTTACCGTGCTCTTTGCCAATTTCGCCGAAGCCGTCGCCGAAGGCCGCGGCAAGGCGCAGGCGGATTCGCTGCGCAAGGCCCGCACCGAAACCCAAGCCAAGCTGCTCGCCACCAACAATGGCAGCGACTACCGCATGGTGCCGGGCACCAGTCTCAAGGTCGGCGACGTCGTGCTGGTCGAGGCCGGCGATATCATACCTTCGGACGGCGAGGTCATCGAAGGGGTGGCCTCCGTCAACGAGGCGGCAATTACCGGCGAATCCGCCCCGGTCATCCGCGAATCCGGCGGCGACCGCTCGGCGGTCACCGGCGGCACCCAGGTGCTGTCCGACTGGATCCGCGTCCGCATCACCGCAGCCGCCGGCTCGACCTTCATAGACCGGATGATCGCGCTGGTCGAAGGTGCGGAGCGCCAGAAGACGCCGAACGAGATCGCGCTTAACATATTGCTGGCCGGCATGACGCTGATCTTCGTGCTCGCCACCGCGACGATCCCGAGCTTTGCCATCTATGCCGGCGGCTCGATCCCGATCATCGTTCTCGTCGCCCTCTTCGTCACCCTGATCCCGACGACGATCGGTGCGCTGCTGTCGGCGATCGGCATTGCCGGCATGGACCGTCTCGTCCGCTTCAACGTGCTCGCCATGTCCGGCCGCGCCGTCGAAGCTGCCGGTGACGTCGACACGCTGCTGCTCGACAAAACCGGCACGATCACGCTCGGCAACCGCCAGGCGACGAGCTTCCGCCCGGTTCGCGGCGTTTCCGAACAGGATCTCGCCGACGCCGCCCAGCTTGCCTCGCTGGCCGACGAAACGCCTGAAGGACGCTCCATCGTCGTGCTCGCCAAAGAGCAATATGCGATCCGCGGCCGTGACATGGCGAGCCTCAAGGCCACCTTCGTGCCCTTCACCGCCCAGAGTCGCATGAGCGGCGTCGACCTCGAGGGCGCTTCGATCCGCAAGGGGGCAGTCGACGCCGTGCTGACCTATGTCAACGGCGACGCCCCTTCGAAGAACGGCAGCGAGGTCGTGCGCGAACTGCAGTTGCTCGCCGACGAGGTCGCCAAATCGGGCGGCACGCCGCTCGCCGTTGCCCGCGACGGCCGGCTGCTCGGCGTCATCCAGCTGAAGGATATCGTCAAGGGCGGCATCCGGGAGCGCTTCACGGAGCTGCGCCGCATGGGCATCCGCACCGTGATGATCACAGGCGACAATCCACTGACGGCCGCGGCCATCGCTGCCGAAGCCGGCGTCGACGATTTCCTCGCCCAGGCGACGCCGGAGATGAAGCTGGCGCTGATGCGCGAGGAGCAGGCCAAGGGCAAGCTCGTCGCCATGTGCGGCGACGGCACCAACGATGCGCCGGCGCTTGCCCAGGCCGATGTCGGCGTCGCCATGAACACCGGCACGGTCGCCGCTCGCGAGGCCGGCAACATGGTCGACCTCGATAGCGACCCGACGAAGCTTATCGAGATCGTCGAGATCGGCAAGCAGCTCCTGATGACGCGCGGCGCGCTGACGACCTTTTCGATCGCCAACGACATCGCCAAATATTTCGCCATCATCCCGGCGATGTTCCTGACCTTTTACCCTCAACTCGGCGTGCTCAACATCATGGGGCTTTCGACGCCGCAAAGCGCCATCCTCTCGGCAATCATCTTCAACGCGCTTGTTATCGTCGCGCTGATCCCGTTGTCGCTGAAGGGCGTGCGCTACCGTCCGATCGGCGCCGGCGCGCTTCTGTCGCGCAACCTTCTGATCTACGGCCTCGGCGGCATCATCGTCCCCTTCATCGGCATCAAAGCGATCGACCTGGCCGTCGCAGCCCTCGGCCTCGCTTAAAGGAGCAGGAACAATGTTGAAAGAACTTCGCCCGGCCGTCGTCATGATCGTCGCCACCACCGCGATCACCGGCCTTCTCTACCCCCTCGCCATGACCGGGGCGGCCCAGGCCCTCTTTCCCGCCCAGGCAAACGGCAGCCTGGTCGAGAAGAACGGCCAGGTGATCGGCTCGACACTGATCGGCCAGGCCTTCACCTCAGACAAGTATTTCCACGGCCGTCCCTCGGCTGCCGGCGACGGCTATAATGCCGCCGCCTCCAGCGGCTCGAACCTCGGCCCGACCAGCCAGAAACTGATCGATCGCGTCAAGGGCGACTACGAGGCCTACAAGGCGACGAACCCCAATGCCGAGGTGCCCGCCGACCTCGTCACCGCATCGGGCAGCGGCCTCGATCCCGACATTTCGCCCGACGCCGCCTACTTCCAGGTGGCCCGCGTGGCCAAGGCGCGTGGCGTGGATGAGGCCAAGGTAAAGACGCTGGTCGACGGCGCCGTTCACGACCGCGAACTCGGCCTTCTCGGCGAACCCACCGTCAATGTTCTGGCGTTGAACCAGAGCCTTGATGCTTCTATGACTGAGTGAGTTTCGTTGGCTGGGTGCCGCCTTCTCTTCCCTCATCCCTGTGCTTGTCACAGGGATCCAGCAGCGTCGCGTCTGCGACGCGGGATACTTCCTTTCACGCGAAGGACTTCGCGTGGCTGGATTCCTGTGACGAGCACGGGAATGAGGGAGCAGTAGGCGTAGCGCCCGTCCTCAAGCACAGGCATTGGCAGAAAGACCACACGCATGCCAGACGACAACCGCGACCAGGCCGGCAGGCCATCGCCCGATGCGCTGCTCGAAAAAGCCCGGGCGGAAACGCGCGGCCGTCTGAAGATCTTCTTAGGCGCCGCCCCTGGCGTCGGCAAGACCTATGAGATGCTCCTCTCCGGCCGCGCCAAGATCGCCGATGGCTTCGATGTCGTCATCGGCGTCGTCGAGACCCACGGCCGCAAGGAGACCGAGGCGTTGCTCGCCGGCTTCGAGATCATCCCCCGCGTCGAAATCGACTATAAGGGAAGGCTGCTCGAGGAGATGGATCTCGACGGCATCCTCGCCCGCAGGCCAGATCTCGTGCTGGTCGACGAACTCGCCCATACCAATGCCGAGGGCAGCCGCCATCCGAAGCGCTACCTCGACGTCAAGGAGCTGCTCGACCGCGGCATCGACGTCTATTCAACGCTGAACATCCAACATGTCGAGAGCCTGAACGACGTCGTCTCGCAGATCACCCGCATCCGGGTGCGGGAGACGGTGCCGGACTCGATCATCGACCTTGCCGACGACGTCGAGATCATCGACCTGACACCGGACGACCTCATCAAGCGCCTGCATGACGGCAAGGTCTACATGCCGCGCACCGCCGAGCGGGCGCTGACCAACTATTTCACGCCCGGCAATCTGACGGCGCTGAGGGAGCTTGCGCTGCGCAAGACCGCCCAGCGTGTCGACGATCAGCTGCTCACCCATATGCAGGCCCACGCCATATCAGGCCCCTGGGCGGCGGGCGAACGCGTCCTCGTCTCGGTCGATCATCACCCGCGGTCGGCCTCGCTGGTGCGTTACGCCTCTCGCATGGCCTCGCGGCTGCGGGCGCCCTGGGCGGCCGTCTATGTCGAGACCAACCGCTCGATCAACCTCAGCGAAGCCGAGCGCGATACGATCGCCTCGACGCTGCGGCTTGCCGAGCAGCTCGGCGGCGAGGCCATCACCATCCCCGGCCGTGAGGTGGCCGACGAACTCGTCCGCCACGCCAGCGCCAACAATGTCACCCATATCGTCATCGGCGCGCCGAAGAAGCCGACCTGGCGCGACTGGTGGGGCCGCTCGATCACCGACGAGCTGATCCGCAAGGCCGGCGAGATCAGCGTCCACGTCATCTCTGGCACCGAGAAGGACGGGACCACCGCGCGCGGCGTCAAGGCGGCCGCCACCGCGCCGCAGCTGGATTTGCGGGCTTATCTGCTGGCAACCGTCTATGTCGCGATCGCGCTCGGCGTCAGCATCGTGCTCGACCAGGTCCTCGACGTGCGCAACCTCGCCCTGGTCTTCCTGATGGCGGTGCTGACCTCGGCCGTGCTGCATGGGCTGCGGCCCGCGCTTTACAGCTGCATCCTCAGCGCGCTGTCCTTCAACTTTTTCTTCCTGCCGCCACGCTACACGCTGACGATCAGCGATCCGGAAAGCGTGCTTGCCCTGTTCTTCTTTTTGGGCGTCGCCATCATCGCCAGCAATCTGACCGCGACCGTGCAGCGTCAGGCCGCCGCCGCTCGGCAGCGGGCGCGAACGACCGAGGATCTCTATCTCTTCTCGAAGAAGCTCGCCGGCACCGGCACGCTCGACGACGTGCTCTGGGCAACCGCCTTCCAGCTCGCCTCGATGCTGAAGGTCCGCGTCGTGCTGCTCTTGCCTGAGGAGGGTAGCATCGCCGTCAAGGCCGGATATCCGCCCGACGACACGCTCGACGATGCCGATATCGCCGCCGCCCGCTGGGCCTGGGAGCACAATCACGCCGCCGGCCGCGGCGCCGACACGTTGCCCGGCGCCAAGCGCCTTTACGTGCCGCTGAGAACCGGCCGCACCGCCGTCGGCGTCATCGGCCTCGACAGCGACCGACGCGACGGGCCGCTGCTGACGCCCGAGCAGCAGCGGCTGCTCGACGCGCTGGCCGACCAGGCGGCGCTTGCCATCGAACGCGTCCAGCTCGTCGCCGATGTCGACCGGGCGAGGCTCGCGGCCGAAGCCGACCGGCTGCGTTCGGCGCTGCTCACGTCGATCTCGCATGACCTGAAGACCCCGCTTGCCGCCATCCTCGGCGCCGCCGGCACGCTGCGCGATTATTTCACCTCGATGCCGGAGGAAGATCGCAGCGACCTGCTTTCCACCGTCGTCGACGAATCCGAGCGGCTCAACCGTTTCATCGCCAATCTGCTCGACATGACCAAGATCGAATCCGGCGCGATGGAGCCGAACGGCGCGCTGCATTATGCCGGCGATATCGTCGGCAGCGCACTGCGTCGCGCCGCAAAGATGCTCGAACGGCACAGAACCGAGACGAGCATTCCAGCCGACCTGCCGATGGTGCGCGTCGATCCGGTGCTGTTCGAGCAGGTGATCTTCAACCTGCTCGACAATGCCGCGAAATACGCGCCCGAAGGATCGGTGATCCATATCGGCGGCTGGGCCGATGCCGACAATGTCGTTGTGCAGGTCTCCGACGAAGGCCCGGGCATCCCGCCGGCCGATCTTACCCGTGTCTTCGACACCTTCTACCGGGTGCGCAAGGGCGATCAGGTGCGCGCCGGCACCGGGCTTGGCCTTTCCATCTGCCGCGGCTTCATCGAGGCGATGGGCGGCACGATCGCGGCCGGCAACCGGACGGGTCGCCCCGGCGCCGTCTTTACCATCCGCCTGCCGAAGCCCAACGACATTCCGAAACTGGATGAACTCAAATGACCGGTTCAGCCGTCAAAATCCTCGTCGTCGACGACGAGCCGCCGATCCGCAAACTGCTCCGCGTCGGCCTGAACGCCCAAGGTTACGAGGTGCAGGAAGCGGCAAATGCCGCCAGCGCCCGTCAGTCGGTCGCCGACAGCCTGCCCGATCTTATCGTGCTCGACCTCGGCCTGCCCGACATATCTGGCCACGACCTCTTAAAGGCGTGGCGCGATGATGGGCTATCCGTGCCCATCGTCATCCTCTCCAGCCGCACCGACGAGGCCGGCATCGTCACGGCGCTGGAAAGCGGCGCCGACGATTACGTGACCAAGCCTTTCGGCGTCAACGAACTCGGCGCCCGCATCCGCGTAGCGCTGCGCCACCGCCTGCAGCAGCAAGGGGAAAAGGCAATCTTCCAGACGGGCGGGCTGTCGATCGACCTCGTCAAGCGCATCGTCAAGGTCGACGGCCAGGACATAAAACTGTCGCCAAAGGAATACGACATCCTGCGGGTGCTCGCCCAGCACGCCGGCAAGGTGCTGACCCACCAGTTTCTCTTAAAGCAGGTATGGGGGCCGGCGGCGGATGTGCAATATCTGCGCGTCTACATCAGGCAGCTGCGGCAAAAAGTCGAACAGATTCCCGACCAGCCGCACTATATCACCACCGAGACCGGCGTCGGCTACCGGCTCAGGGAACCGGACTGACCGCCCTTGCCTCCCGCTGCCCGAACAGTATTGAGAATGACATGAACCTTCCCAACATCATCCGGCCGGAACACACCTTCATCGGCGTGCCGGCGCCGACCAAATGGCGCGCGCTGCAGGGGATAGCGGAGAAGGCCGGCAAGGCTTTCTCGGTCGACGGCCAGACCATCCTGAAAGCGCTTGAAGCGCGCGAGAAGCTCGGCTCCACAGGGATCGGCAACGGTATCGCCATTCCGCATGCGGCGATCGACGGCATGACGAGCCCGCGCGGCCTGCTCCTCCGCTTCGCCCAGCCGCTGGATTTCGAGGCGATCGACGATATCCCGACCGATATCGCGGTCGTGCTGCTTTTCGGGGAGAACAATCGCGGCGAATATCTGAACGTCTTGTCCGCCATCGCCCGGCGGCTGCAATCGGACGGCGTGCTCGCCGCCATGCGCAAGGCAAGGACGGTCGACGAATTTTATTCCGATTTCATCGCCGACTCCAGGGTATGAAAAAGGCGCGGCCCAAGGGTCGCGCCTCCTCGTCTGCAATCAGGCAATCTTAGAAATCGCGCTGGAAGCGCAGGAAGCCGAACACTTCGTCGTCGCCTTCGTCCTCATCGTGATATTGCACGCTGAGCTTCGTACGGAGATCGTCGACGATGCGATAGTCGATCGTGACGCCAGTCGTGTAGGCGCTGCCGCCTGTGAAGCCATTGCCGTCAGCTTCGAGAGCGATGTTTTCGAAGTACTGGAAGCCGGGGGTAACCGACCACTTATCGTTGATCTTCAAGGCGTATTCTGCTGCGATCGTCCATTCGGACTCTTCGTAGTAGTAGTTGGCGCCGCTTGCCCAAACGCCGGCAATGCCGAGCGTGCCCGGGCCGATGTCGGCATAGACGATACCGCGGACGGCGACTTCGCTGGTGTCGGTGTCATAACCGGCAAGCAGGTAAGCGCTGACGGCGCCGGCCTTGTAGGAAACCTGGCCTGCGACACCGAAGTTGTTCGGGCCTTCGCCCGGCTTGGTGGCATAGTCTTCTTCCAGCTCGTCGACCGAGAGACCGGCAGCGAAAGCGCCGTTCTCGTACTGATAGCGGATCGAGTTGTGGGTGGTCTCGTTGCTGGCGAGCGTATCGGTCTCGCCGCTCATGTCGTCATCCCACCAGCTGTAGAGCTTACCGACGCGGAAACCGGCGATGTCGATATAGCCTTCATCCAGCAGAGCTTCCTGATCGGAGGCATTGTCGGCATTGTAACGCAGCGTGATGACGCCGGTCAGCGTGCCGTACTCGGTGTCGTTCTTGGCCTGGAAGGTGACCTGACCGCGAGTCCAGAAGTTTACGTCGGAATCGCCGGAGATTTGGTCGCCGAAGCGCACTTCGGTACGGATGTAGCCGCCGACCGAAAGGCATGTTTCCGTCCCCGGAATATAAAAATAGCCGGTTCCGTAGGCGTCGCAAACGCGAACATATTCCACGGGCTCGGGTTCCGCCGCCACGATGGCGTCGGCTGCGCGGGCTCCGGAGGCCGCGGCAAGGGCGGCAACGGAGGCAAAAAGGATAGTTCTGATATTCATTTTGAATGGCCCTAACAGGTTTGGAATGCGAGGCACATTTCAAGGGATGCCCCCGCGTAGCGGCCGGAAAAAACGGACGCACGGTGGCCATATAGGAATCCGCAAGTGTCATCGCGGCAAAATCTGGGCAAAAATCAGCGCCACCATGGCGCTTTCGTGGAAGAACTGTGGCCGAAAAAGCACGGTCGCTCGAGTGACGGCGGGCGGCCATAAATTGGCCGCGGCCAACTTCGGCACGTCCATTTCAAAATCACCCCTTAAATGGAATGACATTCTACCAGCAGGGCCCGTGCCGGAAGAACCTTCGTTTCATTATACGACTGACTTGATAGAGTTAAGACAGATAACAGGAGGGTTCCCATGCAGACACAACGGCTCACCCGGCTCATCGCAGCCGCGGTCATGGCAGGCAGCTTCGCGATCGGGAGCATCGCTCCGGCTTTCGCGGATCAGACGTTGCTTAACGTTTCCTATGATCCGACGCGCGAATTGTACAAGGATTTCAACGCCGCATTTTCTGCGAAGTGGAAAAAGGACAACGGTGAAGCCGTGACGATCCAGGCCTCGCATGGCGGTTCCGGCGCCCAGGCCCGCTCGGTCATCGACGGTCTCGACGCCGATGTCGTGACGCTTGCCCTCGAAGGCGATATCGACGCCATCGCCAAGGCCACCGGCAAGATCCCGGCCGACTGGAAGACGAAATTCCCCAACAATTCGACGCCTTATACATCGACGATCGTCTTCCTCGTCCGCAAGGGCAACCCGAAAGGCATCAAGGATTGGGGCGACCTGGTCAAGGACGACGTGCAGGTGATCACACCGAACCCGAAGACCTCGGGCGGCGCCCGCTGGAACTTCCTCGCCGCTTGGGCATGGGCCAAGCAGGCGAATGGCGGCGACGAAGCCAAGGCGCAGGATTATGTCGCCAAGCTCCTGCAGCATGTACCGGTTCTCGATACCGGCGCGCGCGGCGCCACGACCACCTTCGTCCAGCGCGGCCTCGGCGACGTGCTGCTTGCCTGGGAAAACGAAGCCTATCTCTCGCTCGAAGAACTCGGTCCAGACCAGTTCGAGATCGTGACGCCAACCTTCTCCATCCGCGCCGACCCGCCGGTCGCCGTCGTCGACGGCAATGTCGACAAGAAGGGCACGCGCAAGGTCGCCGAAGCCTATCTCAGTTACCTCTATTCTGACGAAGGCCAGAAGATCGCCGCCAAGCATTATTACCGGCCGATCAAGCCGGAAGCCGCCGATCCCGCCGATATCGCCCGCTTCCCGAAGCTGACGCTCGCGACCATCGAAGACTTCGGCGGCTGGAAAGAAGCGCAGCCGAAATTCTTCGGCGACGGCGGGGTATTTGACCAGATCTACAAGCCGGCCCAATAATAGACTTCATGAAAGCACATAGCCCCACGCGGTGGCGGTTCAGACGGCCGAGCGTCATTCCGGGTTTCGGAATGGCGCTCGGCTTTACCTTGACCTGGCTCACCCTTCTGATTCTCATCCCGCTCTCGGGCCTTGCCGTCCGCTCGAGCGCGCTCGGCTGGGAGAAATTCTGGTCGATCGCGCTCGATCCGCGCACGCTGAACGCGCTGCGCATCAGCTTCGGCAGCGCCTTCATCGCCGCGATCGTCAATGCCGTCTTCGGCATCCTGCTTGCCTGGGTGCTGGTGCGCTACCGCTTTCCCGGCAAGCGCATCATCGACGCCATGGTCGATCTGCCGTTCGCGCTGCCGACCGCCGTTGCCGGCATCGCGCTGACGACGCTCTATGCGCCGAACGGCTGGATCGGCCAGTTCCTAACGCCGCTCGGCATCAAGATCGCCTTCACGCCGGCCGGCATCGTCGTCGCGCTGATCTTCGTCGGCCTGCCCTTCGTGGTGCGCACCGTGCAGCCGGTGATGGAAGAAATCGACAAGGAAGTGGAAGAGGCCGCAGCAACGCTCGGCGCCAACCGCTTCCAGACGATTTTCCGTGTGCTGCTGCCGGGGCTGGCGCCCGCCGTGCTCACCGGCTTTGCGCTCGCCTTTGCCCGCGGCGTTGGCGAATACGGCTCGGTCATCTTCATCGCCGGCAACCTGCCGTTCAAATCGGAGATCGCGCCGCTTTTGATCATCATCAAGCTGGAAGAGTATAATTATGCAGCGGCGACCGGCATCGCGGCGATCATGCTGATCATCTCGTTCGCCATGCTGCTCGTCATCAACCTCATCCAGAGCTGGAGCAGGCGGAGGTACGGCTATGGCGCTTGATACAACCGCTCAACCCGTGAAACTGCGTTCGGTCACCACCGAAAACCGCATCGCGCGCTTCACGCTGATCATCGTCTCACTGGTCTTCCTGCTGCTGATCCTGCTGCTGCCGCTGGCCGCCGTCTTCGTCGAGGCCTTCCGCAAGGGTGCCGGCCCCTTCATCGAGGCGCTCGGTGATGCCGAAACCTTCTCGGCGATCCGCCTGACGCTGATCGTTGCCGGGGTCAGCGTTCCCCTTAACCTCATCTTCGGGGTTGCCGCCGCCTGGGCGATCGCCAAGTTCGAGTTCAAGGGCAAGGCTTTCCTGACGACGCTGATCGACCTGCCCTTCTCGGTTTCTCCCGTCATATCGGGCCTAGTCTTCGTGCTGTTATTCGGCGCCAATACTTGGCTCGGCCAATGGCTCAGCGCCCACGACATCAAGATCCTGTTTGCGGTGCCGGGCCTGATCCTCGCCACCATGTTCGTCACCTTTCCCTTCGTCGCCCGCGAGCTGATCCCGCTGATGCAGGAACAGGGAACCGCCGACGAAGAGGCTGCCCTTTCGCTTGGCGCCAGCGGCTGGCAGACCTTCTGGCACGTGACGCTGCCGAACATCAAATGGGGCCTGCTCTACGGGGTGCTGCTCTGCAACGCCCGCGCCATGGGCGAATTCGGCGCCGTTTCGGTGGTGTCGGGCCACATCCGCGGCCAGACGAACACCATGCCGCTGCAGGTGGAGATCCTCTATAACGAGTATAATTTCACCGGCGCTTTTGCCGTCGCCACGCTCTTGGCCTTGCTGGCGCTCGTCACTCTTGTTTTGAAGACGCTGCTGGAAATGCGCTATAGCGCTGAAATCTCCGCCAGCCGGCGGCACTGAAGGATTGGGAATGGAAGTACGCGTTCAAAACATCCGCAAGGAATTCGATCGTTTTCCGGCGCTGCACGATGTCTCGCTCGGCATCCGCTCCGGCGAGCTGATCGCCCTGCTCGGCCCGTCGGGCTCCGGCAAGACGACGTTGCTGCGCCTGATCGCCGGCCTCGAAAGTCCGACGGAGGGGCAGATCTTCTTCGGCGACGAAGATGCCTCGAAGAAATCAGTGCAGCAGCGCAATATCGGCTTCGTCTTCCAGCATTATGCCCTGTTCCGCTACATGACGGTGCTCGACAACGTCTCCTTCGGCTTGAGAGTCAGAAACAGCGCGCGGCGGCCGGCCAAGGCTGATATCCGCAAGCGAGCGCTGGAACTGCTCGAGCTCGTGCAGCTCTCCGGTCTTGAAAAACGCTACCCGGCGCAGCTTTCCGGCGGCCAGCGCCAGCGTGTGGCGCTCGCCCGCGCGATGGCCGTCGAGCCGAACGTGCTGCTGCTCGACGAGCCCTTCGGGGCGCTCGACGCCCAGGTGCGCAAGGACCTGCGCAAATGGCTGCGCGAGATCCACGACCGCACCGGCCACACCACCGTCTTCGTCACCCATGACCAGGATGAGGCGCTGGAGCTTGCCGATCGCGTCGTCGTCATGAGCCAGGGTGCGATCGAGCAGGTCGGCACGCCGGATGAGGTTTACGACAATCCGAACTCGCCCTTCGTCTTTGGCTTCATCGGCCAGTCGAACTGCCTGCAGGTGGAAATCTCAGATGGCGATATTCGCTTCGAAGGCCGGTCGCTCGGCCTCAATGCCGAGGGCGAGCCGGACGGCACGGCGCAGCTCTATTTCCGCCCGCATGACGTGCGGCTCTGCGAATCAGCGGAAAACTGCATCGCCGGCCAGCCGGTTTCCAGCCGCCGCGTCGCCGGCACCCGCCACATCGAACTGGATATCGGCAATGACCGCCCGCATATCGAGATCGAGCTGCCGCCGAGCGAGGCCGACAGGCTCGACCGCCACCGCGTGGCCTTCAAGCCGACCCGCTGGAAGCTGTTCCGCAGCTGAGGGGGTGTTGTCACGGCCCGACTCCTTGCAGGACTCTCATTTGGCGAGAGGCCCTTTGGCTTTTTGTGATCTATGGTTGTTTGTATTTTTGTCACATGACGAGTAAAAGATTTTCACGTTAATAAGTAGGACTAATCCCACAGGAGGCACCTTGCGTTGAGGGCGGAGATTTCCTTTGGAATATCCCTGATCGGGATTTTGTTCGTAGGGCTGGCGGCTACAGGCTGCACGACGACACCGAAACCGGCGGCAACGGCGGCGAAGACAAAGCAACCGGCGAAAGTTACCTTCAACTACACGAACAAGGACCGCGACTGCCTGCAGCGTGCGATGTATTTCGAATCGCAGCACTCCGATGAGGACGGCTATATGGCTGTCGGAACCGTGGTCATGAACCGGCTGACGTCAGGCGCCTATCCGCCGTCGATCTGCGGCGTCGTCGCCCAGGAAAAGCAGTTTGCGCCGGGCGTGATGACGCGCGAAGTCAAGCCGCAGGCCGAAACCGAGCTGGCGACCGCCGCCGATGCGATCCTCAAAGGCGCCCGTCATCCCGCGGTCAAGGATGCGATGTTCTTCCACACCGACGGGCTGAAATTCCCTTACAACAACATGCATTATGTGGCGGTCGCCGGCGGCAACGCCTTCTACGAGAAGCGCGGCGCCGATGGCATGCTGCAAACGCCGCCGCCGCTGCCCGCCTATGAGGTGGCGATGAACTATGTGCCGGGAGAAAGCATGCTGCCGCCGCAGTTCGAGGCTTTGATCCCCTCGGCCGTTCCGGTTCCGCTTCCGGCGCCGGATCCGATGCCGACGGCGAGCACGATGTCCCCGATCAATGCGGCGCCCACGGCCGCCCATATGGCGCCCATCGCAAATCCCATGCCGATGCAGATCACGGCGCCGGTGACCGCGCCGGAAACCTCGATCGAACCGGACCCGGGAATGCGGATCGCGATCCCCATCCCCCGCCCCGCCTATGACAGCGTCATGCTGCGCGGCAGCGTCACGGCGAACGGCGGCTAAGCCCGTCGTTCTTCCGGTTGTGGGTTAAATTGCAGGGCGCTCACGCGCGGTCTTCCCACACCTTGGCGAGTTCCACGATCGTCTTAACTGCCTTTTCCATATCCTGCCGGCTGACCCACTCGAGCGGCGAGTGGAAGGCATGGCCGCCGGCGAAGATGTTCGGGCATGGCAGTCCCATGAAGGAAAGGCGTGAGCCGTCCGTGCCGCCGCGGATGCTGCCGCGCACCGGCGTCATGCCGGCACGGCGCACGGCTTCGATGGCGTTGTCGACGATCTCCGGGTGCCGGTCGAGCACCACCTTCATGTTGCGATACTGTTCCTTGACCTGAAAATGATAGGTCGAGCCGGGATAGCCCGCCATGACCTCCTTGACGATGGCTTCGAGCATCGTTTCCTTTTCCACCAGTCCCTTGTCGGTGAAGTCGCGGATGATGAGGCTGAGCGAGGCCTTTTCCATCGAGCCGGTCACGCCGGTGGGATGGATGAATCCCTGCTTGCTCTCGGTGGTCTCCGGCGCCATCTCCTTCGGCAGCCGGTCGATGATGGCGCCGGCAATCTTGATGGCGTTTTCCATGCGGTCCTTGGCAAAGCCCGGATGAATAGCCACGCCTGAAATAGCGATCTCGACGCCATCGGCCGAGAAAGTCTCGTCCTCGATATGGCCGGCCGTCTCGCCGTCCATGGTATAGGCGAAGTCGGCACCGAGTTTCCTCAGGTCAACCTTGTTGACGCCGCGACCGACTTCCTCGTCGGGCGTGAACAGGATCTTGATCGTCCCGTGGCGGATCTCGGGATTGTCGATCAGGAACTGCGCGGCAGTCACGATTTCCGCCAGCCCCGCCTTGTCGTCGGCGCCGAGCAGGGTCGTGCCATCGGTGGTGACGATATCGTTGCCGATCTGGTTATTCAGCTCGGGATGCTCGGAAACGCGGATCACCCGGCTCGAATCGCCGGCAAGTTCGATGTCCCCGCCGGCATAGTTGCGGATGATCTGCGGCTTGACACCCGTGCCGCTGAAATCGGGCGCGGTATCCATATGCGAGCAGAAGCAGATGACCGGCACCGCCTTGTCGCTATTTCCAGGAATGGTCGCATAGACATAACCGTGTTCATCGAGATGCGCGTCGGCCAGCCCAATCTTCAGCAGTTCATCGACCAGCACCCGGCCGAGATCCTTCTGCTTTTCGGTGGTCGGCTGCGTCGACGAGGCAGGATCGGATTGCGTGTCGATAACGACATAACGGAGAAAGCGGTCGAGAACAGTGTCGGTCATGGCATCCAATCCAGCAAATCACCTGGTTGATATAATCCTCACGGACGATGCGGCAAAAGGTTTTTCCGCTCGCAATGCGTGAGGATTGACCTGATCAATCGACGCGTAGCCCCTCGTCGTCGAACACATGGAGGTACTGCGCCGGGAAAGCCACATTGACCTTCGGGCCTGCCTTCAGCGCTTCGCGATCGAGCGTGAAGATCTTGAACGGCAGGCCGTGCAGGGCAAGATGCAGGATGATGCCGAAGCCGGTGGGTTCGACGAGTTCGACATCGGTGGCAAGGCCCGCCCCGTCATTCGTCATCAGCACATGCTCCGGCCGAATGCCGAGCGTAACCTTGGCACCATCTTCAAGGGGCAGCGGCTTTGCCAGCGGAACGATCGTTCCGTCCTGCAGCTTGACGCCGCCGTCGACATAGCTCGCATCGAGAAAATTCATCCCCGGCGAGCCGATGAAGCCCGCGACGAACAGATTGGCGGGGTGATCGTAGAGTTCGAGCGGACTGCCGACCTGCTGCACCACGCCGCCGTGCATGGCGACGATCCGGTCCGCCAGCGTCATTGCCTCGATCTGGTCATGGGTCACGTAGATCGAGGTCGCCTTCAGGTCGCCGTGCAGCTTCTTGATTTCGGCACGCATCTGTTCGCGCAGGCGCGCATCGAGATTGGACAGCGGCTCGTCGAACAGGAAGGCCTTAGGCTGGCGCACGATGGCGCGGCCCATGGCGACGCGCTGGCGCTGGCCGCCGGAGAGCGCCTTCGGCCGACGTTCAAGCAGCGGATCGAGACCGAGCTTGGAGGCGGCCGCGGAGACGGCACTGGCGATCTTCTCCTTCGCCGTCTTCCGCAGTTTCAGGCTGTAGCTCATATTGCCGGCAACGTTCATATGCGGGTAAAGCGCATAGGACTGGAACACCATGGCGATGTCGCGGTCCTTGGGATGCCGCTCGTTCACCCGGGCGCCGGCAATGCGGATCTCGCCTGATGTGACGTCCTCCAGTCCGGCGATCATCCGCAGCAGCGTGGACTTGCCGCAGCCGGAGGGGCCGACGAGCACGACGAATTCGCCGTCCTTGATCTCGAGGTCGACACCGTGCAGCACCTGCACATGGCCATAGGCTTTGCGGATATTCTGGATCTCGATCGATGCCATTTGTTTAACCCTTGACCGCGCCGGCCGTCAGGCCCTGGACGAGATAACGCTGGATGAGCAGGAAGAAGAGGCCGGCCGGAATGAGCGCCATGACGCCCGCCGCCATCATCTGCCCGAAATCCACCGAGAATTTCGAAACGAAGGTGAGAAGCCCGACCGGGAAGGTCGCCGCGTCGTTGCCGTTGATCAGCATCAGCGCAAAGAGCAGTTCGCTCCAGGCGGCGGTGAAGACGAAGCCGAGTGTGGCAGCGATGCCGGGCAGCGTCAGCGGCAGGATGATCTGGCGAAAAGCCGTGAACTGCGTCGCACCGTCGATCATCGCTGCCTCTTCCAAATCCTTGGGGATACCGTCGAAGAAGGACTGCATCAGAAAGGTGGCGAAAGGCACGTTGAAGGCGGTGTAGACGATGACGAGCCCCGTCAGGCTGTTGGTCAGGTGCAAGGGCGACAGGATCTTGAAGATCGGCGCCACCAGCATGACGAGCGGGAACATCTGGGTCAGCAGCATCAGCGCGACGATCCAGTATTTCGCCCGGAAATTGAAACGCGACAATGCGTAGCCGGAAAGCGAGGCGCAGACCGTCACGGTCACCGCCGTCGAGGCCGAGACGATCAGGCTGTTCTTGAAGAAAGTCGGAAAGGCGCTGTGCTGCAGCACGAAGGCATAGTGATCCCATGTCGTGCGCGACGGCCACATGCGCACGCCTTCGCTATAGAGCAGGTCGTTCGGCGTCACCGAGACCTTGAGCAGCCAGAACAGCGGGAAGAGCGCGAAGGCGATATAGCAGAGGATTGCCAGGCGGTGCGCGATGGTGGGGATGGCGGATCGTCTCATCGGCTCAATCCTTGTTCAGCAGCGTCTGCCGTAGCAGGATGATCAGCATCGAATAGGCAAGCAGCAGCACGAGCAGCACCAGCGCGATCGCCGAGGCATAACCGAAATCGAGCCGCTTGAACGCCGTGGTGAAGATGTAGCTTGCGACGATCTGGGTGCGGTCGGCCGGCCCGCCATTGGTCATGACGACGATCAGATCGGCGAAATTTGAGATCCAGACGGTGCGCAAGAGCACGGTGATGGCGATGGTCGGCGCCAGAAACGGCAGGGTGATCGAGCGGAAGCGCTGGAACCATCCGGCGCCGTCGATCGACGCCGCCTCGTAGAGATCGCGCGGGATCGCCTGAAGGGCGGCCAGCAGCGTGATCGCGAAGAACGGAATGCCCCACCAGACATTGGCGACGATCGGCCCCCACATCGCATAATTGGGATCGGAAAGGATATTGCCCGGCTCATGCATCAGGCCGAGCCCGAAGAGCCAATGCGGGATCGGCCCGATGACCGGATTGAACAGCCAGGCCCAGTTGAGGCCGGCAAGAAAGGACGGCACGGCCCAGGGCAGGAAGACCAGCGCCTGCGCAATCGCCCTGCCCGGGAAGGGCTTGTCGAGCAGAAGCGCCAGGATAAGCCCGAAGGTAAACTGCAGGACGACGGAGGCGCCGGTCCACCAGAGCGTATTCCTCAGCGCTCCGTAAAAGGCCGGATCGCCCGCAAGCTCACGGAAATGATCGAGCCCGATGAAGCCGCCGGAAAACGGATTGAGCAGCTGGATATCGCGAAAGGCGTAGGAAACGCCCAATGTCAGCGGCACCAGCATCACCGCAATGATCAGGACCAGCGACGGCGCGCTGTAGAGATAAGGCTGCGAAGCATCGGCAAGACGACGCAGCCATGGCCTGCGGTCACGACGCATGTCGAGCGTATCGGCGGAAATGGTCATCAGATTGCAGTTTCCATCGTCTTACCCGGTTGGGAATTGGTGATGTTTCTGAATGGAGAGACCGGAGCCCCCTCATCCGACCCTTCGGGCCACCTTCTCCCCGCTGGGGAGAAGGGGAATGAGGCGCCGCCACGAGTCTCTTCTCCCCAGCGGGGGTCCGAAGGACGGGTCGAGACCGGCGGCTCGACGTAAGGCGGATGAGGGGGCTTCTGGCTCGAAGCCCCCATCACCCCTTACTTCTTGCTCAGGAACTTCTGCTGCGCCTTGGTCAGATAGTCCGCCCACTGGTCGGCCAGATCCTTCGCCGAGATATCGCCGAGCAGCGCCTGCTGCGAGGTCTTGATAGCCAGCGAATCCTTGAAGAAGGCGAACTCCTCGAGGTAGGTCGGCATCACGGTCGGCACCGTGTTCGGGTCCGCCAGTTCCTCGAACCAGCCCTTGAACTGGTCACCGGCATAGAAGGGGTCCTTCTCGGCGGCCGTATAGGCCGGCAGAGCGCCGATGCGCTTGTTCCACTCGATATTGCCTTCCGGCCCTTCGAGGGTGGCAATCAGCTTCCAGGAGAGATCCTTGTTGCCGCTGGTCGCAAACATCGACCAGCCGCCATAGCCGATCGTCGGGAAGGACTTGCCATCCGGGCCTTTCGGCAGCGGCATGACGCCGAAATCTTCCTTTTTCATCCGTTCGGCAATGGCGATCAGCGCATCCGGATCCTGGTCGAGGAAAGCACAGGTGCCGGAATAGAAGCCGGCGACGACTTCGTTGAAGCCCCAGTTGACGCTGTCCTTCGGCGCATAGCCCTTCTTATAGAGATCGACCATCCATTCGATGCCCTTGGCCCAGCCCGGGCTGTTCATCGTCGAGGTACCGTCTTCGTTGAAGTACTTGTTCGACCCGGCCATCGAGGCGGCAAAAATCATCCAGCCGTTGAGCCCGCCCGCGCCGCCGCGCATGCAGTAGCCGTATTTACCCTGCAGTTTGGAGATCTTTTCCGAAGCGGCGGTGAACTCTTCCAGCGTCTTCGGCGGCGCTGCGACGCCAGCTTCCGAAAGCAGCTTCTTATTGTAGAACATCGCCCTCAAATAGAAGCCGTAGGGCAGCATATAGGCGGTGTTCTTCACGTCGCGGCCAAGTTCGAGCGCGCGCGGCGTCAGCTCCTTGGTGTGCTCCCACTTTGCGAGATAGGGCTCGAGGCTTTCGAGCATGCCGTTATTGGCATAGAGCGACAGCCAGGTATCGGGCATCTCCATCACATCGGGCACGTCGCCGGCCGATACCATGGTCGCGAACTTCTGGAAGGCTTCGTTCCACGGCAGCGAGATGATGTCGACCTTGGTGCCGGGATTGGCGGCCTCGAATTTGCCGACGATCGATTTCAGCGTTTCGGTGCGCTCCGGGCTGGTGATGACTTCGACAAGCTTCAGCGTCGTATCGGCAAAGGCCGTACCCGCCATCATCGAAGCAAAGAGCGTCGAGATTATTAGTTTTTTCATGCTCAGTTCCCCCTTTTAGGTTCTTGGGTTTCAGGATTGCGAGGCGGCGGCGAGCGCCTCCTCGATGTCTCTCCACAGCGCCTCGGTTCCTTCGAGGCCGACATGGAGGCGTACGGATCGCGCATGGATGCCAAAGGTTTGCGCGGAATTCGGCTGTGCCTTCTGCTGCAGCACCACCTCGCCCGGTACGATCAGGCTTTCATGACCGCCCCAGCTTACACCCAATTTGAAGAGCTTGAGGTGGTCGGCGAAGGCGCGGATATCGACGCCGTCGCGGAAGATGAAGGAAAACAGGCCCGAGGTGCCGTTGAGCCCGGCCGGCAGTCGGTTGGCGAGGCCGGGATGGCAGACCGTCTCGACCACTTCGAGCTTCTGCAGGCGCCTGGCGATCTCGAGCGCCGATGCCTCATGCGCCCGCATGCGCAGCGGCAGCGTGCGCAGGCCGCGGATCAACAGCCAGGCATCGAAGGGCGAAAGCTTGCCGCCGAGATAGGGATAGGCCTCGGCTTTGATGCGGGCGATCATTTCCTTCGAGCCGGCAACGATGCCCGCCACCACATCGCTGTGGCCGCCGAGATATTTCGAGGCTGAATGGATGACGAGGTCGACGCCGAGCGTCAGCGGCCGCTGGAAGAACGGGCTTGCCCAGCTGTTGTCGATCATCGAGACGACGCCGTGGCGCTTGGCCAGCGCTGCGAGCGCGCCGACATCATGCGCCTCCATCACCCAGCTCGTCGGGCTTTCCAGGTAGAGGAGCTTGGCGCCGGGCAGTGCCTTGGCGACCGCCTCCTCGTCGCGCCCGTCGACATAGGTCACTTCGATCTTCATCCGTTTCAGGATGGTGCCGAACAGGCGGAAGGCATCGGGATAGACGTGTTTGACGGCAACGATGCGGTCGCCCGGCTCGACGAAGCTCAGCACGGATGAGGAGATCGCCGCCATGCCGCTGGCAAAACCCAGCGCATCCTCGGCACCTTCGAGCTTGGCCAGCATCTCCTCGAAGGCGCGCACCGTCGGGTTCAGCCCGCGCGTATAGGTCGGCCGTACCTTCTCGCCACGATAGACGGTGATCATCTCGTCATAATCGGAAAAGGTGAAAAGCGAGGTCTGGAAGATCGGCGGCACGACGGCGTCGGCGAAATTGCCGTCGTCGTGGGCGGTGATGATGGAGGCAAGATCGAACGGGTCTTCGCCGCTGCTCATTTGGACATTTCCTTGATGTCTTCCTCGACGATGTCGAGGATCTTCAATGTTTCCGCGCGCGCCGCCTCGGCATCCCCGGCCGCGATCGCGTTGAAAAGGGTGCGGTGGAAGGGAAAGGACCGGCGGGCGAAATCCTGCCGGTCGAACGGATGTTCCCAGAAGCGCTCGAATGTCTCGCGCATCTGCTCGAGAAGCTGGCGAAACAGCGGATTGTGGGTGGCGTCGTAAACGGCGAGATGGAAAGCCAGATCCTCCGGCCCCGAGGTGCCCTTCTCCAGATGCACCCGCTCCATCTCGTTGAGCTTTTCCTCGATGACGACAAGATCCTTCGCAGTCCGCCGCCTAGCTGCGACCATGCCCGCCTCGCACTCGATGCCGCGGCGAACCTCCAGCGTCTGCAGCAGCGCATCGCGAAGATGCACCGCATCGAAGGACAGCGGCATATGGATCGTCGCCCGGGACACCGGCTTCAACAGATAGGTGCCGCTGCCCTTGCGCGTCTCGATCACCCCGAGCGCCTGGAAATGGCGGATTGCCTCGCGAATGGTCGAACGCCCGACGGCAAGGGCCGCCATCAGCTCGCGCTCCGCCGGCAGCCGATCACCGGCCTGCAGCCGTGCATCCTCGACATAATCCGCCAGCGCATCCGTCACCTGACGCGCGCGGTCCATGGCGGGAAGCGGCCGGATCACCGGCCTGTCGCTAAGCTTTGCCTTCATGGTTCCCCATTTTTCTTGTCAGGCAGTCAGTTCGTCAAATTGGTCTGACATCTTAGCATTTATCAAAGAGCGAAATCCGTCAAGCGATGTTTGGGATAAAGTGGTGGTGGCTTGTCAAGTGACGTAACGGTAGGGCTAACGCCCTTAGCTAGATCAGGCGAATTGGCGAACATTCCGAAAAGGTGTTCCGTCACATCGTCAAAATGGAGGAACCAGCCATGAATAAGCTGTCAGTGCTCGCAGTTATTTCTGTGACGGTTATTGGCCCATCGATATCGTTCGCCAAAGATGAAGGTAAGTTGCCGAAAGGCGCCGTTGAATTGTCCGAGCAGGAAGTCAAAGATCTCTACGTCGGCAATTCGGTCAAATATGATGTCGGAGACGGGTTGGTATACTACACCTGGTCAGCGGATGGGACGTTGAAAGGCGTTAAGGTTGGAAAGAAAAAGGGAGAATACGGTTATGCGGACGGCACGTGGACCGTAACGGGCAATATGTTTTGCTTCAAATCCGACTGGAAGAACAAGGCCGGCGATGTCGTATATGTTTACCAACCGTGCAAAGCGTGGTGGCGTGTGGGTAAACAGAAATGGACCAAAAACGTTTCCGGGGACGATCAATACAACGGCGACATTTATAACAACGAGATAAAGAAGATGTCGAAGGGTGACAAGGTGACGGCAATGTTTGATACAGCAAAAGCGTCGGCCAAATAGCATGACAGCAGCAGTCGGCGGCAACGATGATCGTCAACTTGAAACTCGTCTAATAACTCGACCGCCTGAGCCCTCGAACGACAGCACCGATGGCTTTACCAGTGGCGCTTTCATCGAAGTGTAACCCACGGTGCCCTCATCTTCGCTCTGCCGCCTCCACGTCATCCGCCTTGCCGAGTTGATGGGATAGACGGGTGAAGTGTATGTTGCGGGAAGCAAAAGCCCTGATGACTTGGGTAGCATCACGCCAGGGATTGTGCCTCCAAGCTTGCCATGACCGCTTCAAAGGGTTGTGGCCCAAAGTATAGGCTGTGAAGCATGCGCGACTATGTGAAAAGTGCAGGTTTTCATCGACATATGCGCTTACTGCTGGCTTCCAAATTTCAGGAGCTCGGCTGGGAATCGCAAACGGGCAAATGCAGCTTTGCCCGTGGAAAAAGGGTTTTCTGGCTTCAGATATCCCAATCGTCGAACAGCCTGATCGGCGGCAAATTTACACTCAATGTTTCCGAAGGTTCCGGCGCCGCTGGCGACACAAGGATATTGCGCCACTTGAACGAGGCTGACCGGGCCATTGGCAAGGCTTTGGAAGAGCACATTATCGCCCGCCGTCCCCGGCCTGATCCCGATCCGGACATAGAGGTCGTCGGAGACGGCGGACCTCTCCTGTTAAAACTCGGTGATCTGGCGAAGGCAAATCCAAGACAGTGGGATGGTCCCTCCGACGTCTGGCTGCCCTACTTCAGCAAAAGCGATCTCGACGAATGGGCCGCGTTTTTGTTGCCCCTTCTTGAGCGACTGATTCGGCCGTCTACGCCTGAAATCACCGATCCGATGACGTGGACCAAGCGGTTTGACCGCCTCACGGGTCTGTTTCGCTGGAGATGAGCGGGACGTTCGACCTTGGACCACTGGCGAATGAGTGGTGCCGCCGCATGCACGGAAACCTGACGTCAGCGCTCCATCCTGAACCGAGCATGGCAGGTCGTGCAGCTCTGCAGCATCAAATGGAAAATGTGTTCGGCGGGAAGCGACGAAAGGCTCGCCGCGTTGGTGACTTGGGTTCCGAGCGGTCCGCCGCCCATCGGCTCTCCTGGCCGCATCCGCATGCGGTCGGTCATCGCCCCGGGATTGGCCTGCGCCTGCGCATCGAGTGCGCGCGCATAGACCCGAAGATCCTCCGCGAGGCGGTCGAAGCGGTCGCGCTCCTCGATGATGTCAGGCTTCGCCTCCGACCTTGCATCCTCGACGCCATCGGTGAAATGTCCAGCAAGGATCTCGCCCGACCTCTCGGCAATGGCACCGGCGGCGGCCGCGAATTGCTTCGATGAGTAAGTGTCGGGGTTTCGGAACATCTCGGCTATGGCTTTCGCCGCCGCTGCCATGGCCTTCATGTCGGCCTGTCGGTCGCTGATAATATCCGCCCTCGCCGGTGGAACCAGCGTAGACACGGCGACGATGGCGCCGAAAATGGGGGCCACTCCTGAAATCATCGAGAACCTCGCATGTGATTGACCAGCCGATCGCACCAAGTCCGGCGAGCTGAGCGATCCTCCGATCCTGTCGCAGCGAAGTCGAGCGAAAAGAGGGCGTAATGCCCCTGCACGCGGCGGGCCTCGGTCTTACGGCTGGCAGCGCACGAAGCATTAACTGCGGCAGGATAGTTTGCGGGGAGATCCGGAGGGGATGATGAAAGGCAGCTATTCGACGGCGCAGATAGGCCTTCATTGGCTGATCGCTCTGCTTCTTCCGATCCAGTACCTCACAGGCGGCAGCATCGAACGCACACATCATGCCGCCCATATGGGCGTCACACCTTCGTCGTTCGATCTCTTTCAGCACAACGTCCACAATTACGCCGGCATGCTGATTGGAGTTCTGATGGGCGTCCGGTTGCTTCTGCGCATCAAGACCCCGCCGGCGCCGCAATCGCCGGCCTCGTGGTGGCAGAAGGCCGCGGCCGGCTTTCACCACGCTCTGTACGTGGCAATTCTGATGCAAGCCGGCTTGGGTTTCGTCACCAGCTATCTCTGGTTCGGAACCGCGGCCTACCATGTCGCCCTGGCGAACATCATCCTGGCGATCGTCGCTCTCCACTTCGGCGCCGCGGCGTGGCATACACTTGTCATCAGGGACGAGACGCTTGATCGCATGATCTTTCCCCGCCGCAATCCAACCTCCGAAAAGCTGTAGACTGAGATCCACCGAGTGTCCGGCTGCCGGCGCATGATGCGCTGGCGCCACAGAAATGGCGGGAATCTCTGCCAGTCCTTCGTCGCAATTGATAATGGACGGCGTTCGATGTAATCGACACACTATGGGTCATATGTACCGAATCGCACTGAGCAGACTTCTCCTCCTGGTGCGGCTGGCGATCATCATATCGCTGGCTGGGTACAGCATTTCCAGCGTCGACGCCGCCATGCATGGCCCTGCCCTGCAAGTCGAAAAGACCGTATCGAGTGCCGCGGCCCACGGCGGCCACGACATGGCCGGCGTCTCAAGCCACAAGCACGGGCATGGCGATGCGACCGACAAGGATGGTCCTTCCAAAATCGCCAAACAGGAATGCTGCAAGGATTTTTGCGGCGGCTTCGTGCTTCTGTGCGGGGGCCAAAGCTTAGGCGGCCCGGTCGTCGCCTCGATCCGGCAGTTTAGCGACGACGAGCACGTGCTGGGGGAATTGCCGCTCCTGGATCGCCCACCGAATATCTGATGAGGGATACACCCGCTTGAGCGGGTCCAGTCGGTCGCCTGCCCGCATCCGGGCAAGAGCACCGTAGGCTATCTCTTTTTCGGAATTTCATAATGAAACCCTCGCTTTTCGTGGTGGGGCTGCCGCTTGTCGTCGGCGGCTGCGCATCCACGCTTCCTCCCGACGTGGTGGCGTCTTCCGCCGCGGTCGAAGAGCCGTCCGCGCGCCCGGTCACCTACCGGTCACCAGTTTCGGGCTATGTCACTAGGCAGCCGGTCGATCCCAAGCCGTGGCGCAGACAGAACGATCTCCAGTCTCCTCAGAAGGGAGACGCCTCATGATCGACCTCAGAAGATTCGCCACGATTCTGGCATTCCCGCTGATCTTGAGCGGCTGCGTCACGGGCGCCGAATATTCAAGCAAGCAAGCGGGCTTTGCTTCCGTTGCCGACCAGACGGCGATCGTGACAACGAAGCAGACGGTCTGGATACAGAACCAGAACCAGGCCCGATCGGTCTCCGCGCAGGTCAGAAGCCTGCTCGCCCGAAAGAAGACCCTTGATGTCGAGACTGCCGTTCAGATCGCCCTGCTCAACAACAAGGGCCTCCAGGCCGCCTATGCCGATCTCGGTGACAGCGCCGCCGACGCCTGGCAGTCGACAATGCTCGTCAACCCGACCGTCTCCATTGGCACAACGGGAATGGGCACGCCGGAGGTGGAGGCGTTCAGGACCATCGAAGGGATGATCACGACGAATATCCTGGCGCTCGCGACCAGGAACCGGGACGTGGCAATCGTTGACACCCGCTTCCGGCAGGCGCAACTGACCGCAGCCGTAAAGACGCTTCAGCTTGCCGCCGACACCCGCCGTGCCTGGATCGGAGCAGTGGCGGCCTGGGAGAATGCCGGGCAGCTCCAGCGGGCCCAGGCGACGGCGGACGCCGCTTCCGAACTGGCGGAGAAGCTGGGCGAAACTGGCGCGATGAACAAGGGCGCCCAGGCCCGCGAGCATGTGTTCGTCGCCGAACTTGCCGGAGAGACGGCAAAGGCCCGTCTGGCGGCACGCCTTGCCAAGGAGGAACTGACGCGGCTCATGGGCCTGTGGGGCACCGACCTCGACTATCAGATACCCAACAGCCTTGCGGCGCTACCCAAGACCGTCGCCAGACGAGACACCATCGAGGCCGAGGCGCTCCAAAACCGCATAGACCTTCATGTCGCAAGACTCGAACTCGAGGCCACCGCCAAGTCCTACGGGCTGACCGAGGCGACACGCTATGTCACCGACCTCGAGATTCTGACCGGCTTTGAAACGGAACGGGAAATCGAGGATGACGAGAAGAAGACGAGGACGACGGCCCAGGTCGAGCTTGAGTTCGCCATTCCGATCTTCGACACCGGAAAGGCCCGGATGCGCAAGGCTGAGCTGGCTTATATGCGGGCGGCGAACCAGCTCGCGGAGAAAGCCGTCAACGTCCGCTCGGAGGCACGCTCCGCCTACGAGGCGTACCGATCGAACTACGACATCGCGCGACACTACCGCAACAAGGTCGTGCCGCTGCGCAGCAAGGTCGAGGAGGAATCCCTGCTGTCCTACAACGGCATGATCACCAACACCTTCGAACTGCTCACCGACACGCGCGACAAGATCAACTCCATCCTGCTCTCCGTCAATGCGAAACGCGACTTCTGGCTGGCCGAAGCCAGTCTCGCGCCGGCGATCTACGGCGGCGGGACGAACGCGTCGGCAGGAACCGAGGTCGCCGCTGCTTCCGAAAGCAGCGGTGGCGGCGGCCATTGAAAAAGGATCCAACCATGTTCAACAGAAGACAACTGTTCGGAGCAAGCGCGGCCCTGCTGGCGGCTGGCGCCTGGACCAAGACCTCAGCCATGGGCCTCCCCGACGCTCCGACAATGGAATCGGCGGACATGCAGCCGCCGCTCCACCCGACCTCGGGCCCCGACTATCAGCCGGTCGTCACCCTCAACGGCTGGACCCTGCCACACTGTCTGAACAACGGCGTCAAGGAATTCCACCTTGTCGCCGAACCGGTGGAGCGTGAGATGGCCGATGGCATGACCGCGTACCTGTGGGGTTACAATGGCCAGTCACCCGGACCGACGATCGAAGCGGTCGAAGGCGACCGCGTACGCATCTTCGTTACCAACAAGCTGCCGGAACACACCACCATCCATTGGCATGGAATGATCCTGCCATCGGGAATGGACGGCGTCGGCGGACTGACGCAGCCGCACATCCCCGTCGGCAAGACTTACGTCTACGAGTTCGACCTCGTGAAATCCGGCACCTTCATGTACCACCCACATTCCGACGAGATGGTGCAAATGGCGATGGGCATGATGGGCTTCTTCGTCGTCCATCCGAAAGATCCGAAGGTCATGCGCGTCGACCGCGACTTCGTCTTCCTGCTCAACGCTTATGACATCGATCCCGGCTCCTATGTGCCACGCATCATGGAGATGACCGACTTCAACATGTGGTGCTGGAACAGCCGGGTGTTTCCCGACATCAGCCCGCTGGTCGTCTCGAAGAATGACAGGGTGCGTGTGCGCGTTGGCAACCTGACGATGACCAACCATCCCATCCACATGCATGGTTACGACTTTGAGGTAACTTGCACGGATGGCGGCTGGGTGCGTCCGGAGGCTCGCTGGCCGGAGGTCAGCATTGACATCCCGGTCGGGGCGATGCGCGCCTATGAGTTCGATGCCAAATACCTCGGGGACTGGGCGATCCATTGCCACAAGTCGCATCATACGATGAACGCGATGGGGCACGATATCCCGACCTTCATCGGCGCCGATAAGTCGAAGGTAGCCGAGAAGATCAGGAAGCTGCAGCCGGAATACATGCCCATGGGCACCAAAGGGATGGCCGACATGGGCGAGATGGAAATGCCCATCCCCGAAAACACCGTTCCCATGATGACAGGCTGGGGGCCGCACGGACCCATCGAGATGGGCGGCATGTTCTCGGTGGTGAAGGTCCGCGAGGGCATCTCTGCGGACGACTACGCCGATCCGGGCTGGTTCGAAAACCCGCCTGGAACGCAGGCCTGGGAGTGGACCGGCGAACTGCCGGACGCGACCAAGGCCAAAGACGCGAAGACACAAATCACACCGCAGCCGACAAAGGGCTGAGGCTCAATCCCCCACGTCCAGAAAGGATATATGCATGAAGAACTTTGTAATGGCGTTGGCGTTCGCCGCCTTGGCAAGCTCGGCTTTCGCCTCCGGCAATCACGCCGGCGGCCATGGTGAGAAAATGGCCGTCGGCGAGCCTGGCGACAAGGCCAAGGCGACGCAGACGATCCGCGTCACGATGACGGAAACCGACGACGGCAAGATGCTGTTCACCCCGGCGGTCTTCTCCGTCCGCAAGGGCCAGACGGTCAAGATCGCGATCAAGAACGCCGGGACGGTCGACCACGAGTTCGTGCTCGATCAGGAAGACAAGATCCTGGAGCACAAGAAGGTCATGGAGAAGTTCCCCGAAATGGAACATGCCGACGCCAATTCCATTCGCCTCCCGGCCGGTCAATCCGGCGAAATCGTCTGGAAGTTCACCTCCGACGGCGCGTTCAAGTTCGCTTGCCTGATCCCCGGCCATTATGAGGCCGGCATGCACGGCGACGTCACCGTCGCTGGGAAGTACCCTCAATAGCAGGAGCCATGAAGATGAAATCCGCAATGATCAAAATCGGGCTGGCCGCCCTGCTCTCAGTTACCGCAGCCTTCGGTGCGTTCGCTGAGGAATTTACGAAGGGCGTCGTCAACAAGGTCGACGCCAAGGCGCAGAAAGTGACCATCAAGCATGAAGAGCTGAAGAATCTCGACATGCCTGCAATGACGATGGTCTTCCGGGTCGAAGACCCGGCTCTGCTCGAAAAGCTGAAGGAAGGTTCAAGCATCGAGTTCGTCGCCGAACGCGTTAATGGCAAGCTGACCGTCACCGACGTAAAATAGTGAGCGGCTGCCGCCCGGATCGAGCCGGGCGGCAGCACATCGAGGAGTGGAGACGATGCGAGAAGCTTCATCGCAATGGCCGCCGCCGCCCTTGCGTTCCCTGACGGAAGGATGCTCGCCGCCATTCACAGAGGTCCGCCCTCCGAAGGGCTGAGGCCTCGATCGATAGAACCATGTCATGCTGCCGCTCAGGAAACCGGAGCGTTGCAGAGTGCTGCCCAGAGATCGTGCTTCCAGTCGGCCCCCATCCGCGCCGACAGGTCGACCGCGTAGTCGGCGGAGTTGATCCGCACCATGGCGGGCGAACCGCAGCGGACACTTACCTCGTGTCTTCCTCTGTCGCGATAGAGCACCGTCCCGCCACCATCGGATTCCGAAAGCATGATGACGACGTCGAAATCGAAGGCCGGATTGCGGGCGGGCCTGCCCTCCGCCAGGCTGAGGCTCACCGACCGGCTACTGCCGAACGAAGCGGTATGGAAAACTGAAAGCTCTGACGCCGCTGACAGCGATGCGGACTGCGAGCAAAGGATCAAAGTCAGAAGGACTCGGCGCATTTACCCCTCCCGCGGTCAATGCGCCTGGATCGTATCATATCCTGTGAAGCCCCGCGAGCATTCACGGACCTCCGCCGCAGATCCGCAGGGTTGATTAAGGCCGCCAGAACGCCTGCATCTCCTCGGTCGTGACCTTTCCGTCCTTATTGGCGTCCACGCTGCCGAAGATCCGTTTGTGGATCGCCGTCACCTCTTCGAAGGAAAGTGCGCCGTCGCCGTCGGTATCAGCGATTGCGAACATGATCTTCATCATCGGACCGCGCATGCCCATCATTGGCATGCCGCCCATCATGCCGCCCGGCATCATCTCAGGGCCGGACATTGCCCCCTGGCTTCCGATCATTCCCTCCATTTCCGAAGGCGAGGCGGCCTGCTGCGAGTCTGTCGGATGATGCGGATCCTCAGCAGCCGCCAGGCCTGCCCCACCCACGGTGATAGTCCCGGCCAGGAGGACAGCGTTGATAATCGTCACTCTCACATGCCTTCTCCTTTGGCTGGTCACAGGTCCTGGCGGCTGGGCAGGAGCCGGACGAATTCGAATTTATCTGCTGCGCGCCCGCGCCGCCGGGCACTGCTTGATCGACAAACGGCATCGCTTGGGCGAGAGCAGCCAGACGGCGTAGCTATTCAGCCAAAACGCGCGCTGATGAAATTGAAGATAGCCCCGAGCAATGCGCCCGTGTAGCCGCCGAAGATCACGCTTTGAACAGTTCCTAAAGCCAAGCTCCTAACGTCGAATCCCGTAAGACCCAGGAAGAACTGCAGCCATGGTTTATGGAGGCCCCATTCGGGCGCGACGAAGCCAAGAAGCATGCAAAGCAGGAACGAAACGGCGGCAAAAACGGCCACTGTCGCGCCGAGAACTGGAACGGAAACTTGCGCTGGCGTCACAGTGGACGCATCGGAGCGGCTCTGGAAAGCTGTGTTCGCCATCATGGTTCTCCTTCGGAGTTGTTGATACCGCATGAACACACGACGACGCTAAGCCAGGTCTCCGGCGAAGTCGTTGATCCACGTCAAAAACGACGCGGCTTGTGAAGGGGAATGGCAACTATGCCGGGTTGCGGCGAGACAGTCTGTTCACGGCCGTTGGCCGAGAGCGCCTGCAGCTTCAGCCTTGCGTTCGTATAATTCACCAGCACACCAAGATTCGCGGCATTGAAAAGTCCTAGCCGCCGACCGTCTTCAAATCGACAAGCGCCTTGATCGGCAGATGATCCGAGGCGATGCGGGCAAGCGGCGTATCGTGCGCCTCCACCTCCGAAATGATTCCCTTGCGGTTGGCGATGATGCGGTCGAGGGCGAGAAGCGGCAGGCCGGCGGGGAAGCTGGGGACGGCGGGGGGCAGCGGGCCGAAGGCGGATTGGAAGGTGTTGAGCGAGGAGCGGTCGCCGAGCCGCCATTCGTTGAGGTCGCCGAGCAGGATGGTCGGCATCTCTCGTCTGTCGTTGATAAGTTCGACCAGCATGCGGGCCTGCTGGGCTCTGTTGTGGCGCAGCAGGCCGAAATGCGCGGCGATAATGCGCAGCACCCCGCCCTGCTCCAGCTCTATCTCGGCCACCAGCGCGCCGCGCGGCTCCAGCCCCGGTAGCTTGACCTGGTGCACGTCATGCACCAGCCCCTTCTTGAAGAGTACGACATTGCCGTGCCAGCCATGCGCCTTGGCCATGCCGGCGACCGGCACCGGGATCAGCCCCGTCTCGCGCTCCAGCCGGCCGAGATCGAGAATGCCGGTGCGTTCGCCGAAGCGCGTATCGGCCTCCTGCAGCGCGATCACATCGGCGCCGATTTCATGGATCACCCGGCTGGTGCGCTCCGGATCGAAGCGGCGATCGGTGCCGACGCATTTGTGCACGTTGTAGGAGGCGATCAGCGTTCCCACGCTGCGCGGCCGTGTTTCCGTATAGGCCGGGTCGAGCCGCTTCTTCCTGCTCCGGATCGAGGCGAGAATGCTGGAGGGAAGATTGTCTTTCTTGGCGTGCATCGGAAGGCGCGATCGTTCCGTTGATCAAAAGGCTTCTCTCGGCAGTATAGGAGGGCAAGCGGAACTTGCCATGTCAAACGCCAAAAAAACGCGCGTCGCATCGACATGCAATGCGCCGGATTTTTTTGTTTTTTGCATGTCGTCCTCCCAAAACCGCTGCACACTTTTGGGCGATATGCATTAGAGATAGGGCGAACCCAGCCACAACACCTTTTCGAGCAGCCGCACCGGGAAGGGCCGCGCCCGCAAACCGTCGAGCGTCACCGGCGTCGCCGATTTCAGGGTTTCCTCGATATGCTCGTCGATCTCGCCGGCAAAACCTTCGTTCAGCACTTCGAGATCGACCTCGAAATTCAGCCTGAGCGAGCGCGGGTCGAGATTGGAAGAGCCGACATAGGCCCAGGTGCCGTCGATCGTCAGCAGCTTCGAATGGCTGAAGCTGCCGGTCGAGCGCCAGATGCGGCAGTAACCCTTGAGGATCTGGTCGAATTGCGCCGTCATCGCCCGGTCGACCAGCACGAGATTGTTGACCGCGGGAACGACGATATCGACTTCGACGCCGCGGCGGGCCGCCGTCACCAGGGCGCTGATCAATTCGCGGTCCGGCAGGAAATAGGGCGACATGATGCGGATCGATTGGCGCGCCACGGAAAAGGCGCCCATCAGCATCTTGTGATTGGTCTCGACGCTGCGGTCCGGCCCGGAGGCGACGATGCGCATCAGGATGGGATCACCGGGGCTGCGCTGCGGCGGTTCGATGCGCCAGGCCTCCCCATTCAACAGCTCCTGCGTGGAGAAGCGCCAATCCTCGGCAGCAAGGTCGAACAGATCGGCGACAACAGGGCCGGTGACGCTGAAATGGGTGTCGTGAGCAAAGCTCTCGCCGGTCGCCTCCTCGCTGAAACCGGCGCGGATGTTCATGCCGCCCGTCAGCGCAATCTTCCCGTCGACGATCAAAATCTTGCGGTGGGTGCGCAAATTGGCATAGGGCAGCCGCAAGCCCATGATGACATTGCCGTTGAAGACGGCGACGGTGACGCCACCATCCCGGAGATGGCCGAGAATGCTCGGCACCGAATAACGCGCGCCGACCGCGTCGATCAGCACCCGCACAGCCACGCCGCGCTTGGCCGCCGCAATCAGCGCATCGGCGATGCGAAGGCCGATCGCGTCGCGGTCGAAAATATAGGTTTCGAGCAGGATGCTGCGCGCCGCCTCGTCGATGCTCGATTTCATCGCCGCATAGGCCTCGTCGCCGGTCTCCAGCACGTCGATCGTATTGCCCGAGGTCAACGGATTGCGCGTCACCCGGTCGCCGAGCGTCTGCAGCGCCGCAAAGCGGCGGCCGAACTGGCTGATCACCGTCTCGGCATCGGCGTCGAACGTTTCCAGCTCGTCGATCTCGGCCGTCGGCAGCAGCGCGTCGCGTCGGATGCTCAGCGATTTGCGCCGGATGCGGTTGATGCCGGCAATCGCATAGAGCACCGCACCAATGATCGGAGACAGGATGATGACGCCGACCCAGCCGATCGCCGCACGCACCTCCTCCTTGGTCATGGCGGCATGGATCGCCGCCGCGGCCCCCATGGCGATCGATACGACAAAGAGGATATGCGGCCAGTAGGTCGACAGGAGATAGAACATCGCTGGCCAATATAGCCGCGAAACGGCAGCGTTCAATCGCGCCTGCTCTCTCCCATGACGCGAAATTTCTCGCCGTGATCATTTTGCCGGCTCGCCACCCGTTTCGCCGCGGGAACAATCCCGGCGCCCGACGATTGATCCGCAGAGATGAGGATCGCATCATGGACATCGTTGCAAACGTCGGGCCGGCCCTGGCGCTCGACGTCGCGGAGGCGGAAAGCATCGCCGAACTGCGGCATCAGGCCGAAGGCTGCAGCCGCTGTGATCTCTATAGGAATGCCACGCAGATCGTCTTCGGCGAAGGGCCCGGAAAAGCCGAGATTGTCCTTGTCGGCCAACAGCCGGGCGATCAGGAGGATGTGGCCGGCCGTTTGTCGGTCCCGCCGGCCGGTTGCTCGATCGCTGCCTTGAGGAGGCCGGCCTCGACCGACGGCGCTGTTATGTCACCAATGCCGTCAAGCACTTCAAGTTCACGCAACGGGGCAAACGGCGGCTGCACGCCAAACCCAATGCCGGCGAGATCAAGCGTTGCGCCTGGTGGCTCGGCGCCGAGATCGACATCCTCAAGCCGAAACTCGTCATCACCCTCGGCGCAAGCGCGCTTTATGCGCTGCTCGGACCAAAGGCGAAGCTGACGCCGGAGCGCGGTCATATCCTGCAGCCGGCAAACCATCCGCCTGTCCTCGTCACCATCCACCCCTCTTATCTCCTGCGCATCCGCGACGAGGTGGAGCAGCAGCGGCTGCGCCTGGATTTCGTATCAGATCTGCACAAGGCGGCCGAGTTTCGGCTCCGATGAATGCCGATTCTCAACCCTGATATGCTGCAATGCGAAATATTTGCGGTTGCAGCACGATTTCTCTTGAAAGAGGTCCCCTCCTCTGGAACCATCCAGGCAGTATCGCGTTCGAACGACGGCATCATGTGACTGGAGATCAGCGATGGCAGAAACTCGGGACGAGTGGATCAAAAAACGTGCATACGCTCTCTGGGAAGAAGAGGGCTATCCGACAGGGCGAGAATCCATCCATTGGGAACAGGCACGGCACGAGCGCGAAGCGCTCGAGGGCTCCGCTGCCTCTTCCGACGGTAAGGAAGTCAAGCCCAAGGCGAAGCGCAGCGTCGCCGGCAGCAAGACGAACGGCGTCGTCACACCGGCGCCGAAACGGACGGCGAGCCGCAAGACGGCGCTCTGATTACCGAAATACCGAGCAACCGAATTAAAAAAGGGCGTCGTCGCGGCGCCCTTTGATGCTGTTTGTCATAAGCTTGAACTAGTTGTGCGTTATCGATTTCCGGAGGACGGGCTTCCATGCGGGGGTGAACAGAGGCCGGATGACGCTGCAAGCTTTGAGCCTTCCTGAAAAAGTTGAGCCCTCGCCCGACAACCGGGAACAAGAATATACGCTGGGTGTTTATGGCAAAACCGGGGAAGTTGCCATGAACGACGGCCGTTCCACTATCCTTTCCGTCCCGCTTGTCGCAGCCGGCAGCCGCGCTTCGATCGCGATCGTCTAGGGGTGATGGAAATGTCGCTCCTCGTCATCGCCGCACTACTCTATCTCGGGCTCGCGCTGGGTTTCATCCTTGTCGTCGATAATCTCGTCGGGCTGGTTTTCCGCGATCCGCGCGCGTCGGTGCAGCCGCCCTCCTTCAATATCGGCCGCGCCTTCGCCGCAACGCAAAAGCTCCATCGGAAATAGCAGCGCGGCGCCAATACCGGCGCCGTCCAATTCGGGAATTTGCGCATCAGATTGTCTTCGCTGATGCAGCTATCGTCACGCGCCGTGAGTTCGATCGAAATTGCGGCGGCGGGATCGAGGCGACCTTTGTCGTGATGGTTGACACCATCGTGATGGTTGACACCATCGTGATAGACGGGGATGCGCGCGCCGCTCTGGCTGACCAGCACGGCATCTCGTTCGAAACCTCTTTGCAGCAGCCAGTCCCGCGGCGCCATCAGGCGGATATCGATTTCGTAGGACTGCCCTTTCCCTTGCCTGAGGCTCACCGTATAGGTCACCGGCGACACTTGGCCATTGACGTCGATCGCGCCGTTTCCATCAGCTTTGACGCTGTAGTTTTCCATTGCTCTCGGTTCCTTCCTACGTGGCTCATGCAAGACTGTCTGATCGAAATCCGGGCGGAAGCGCTTTTTGTTCCGAAATCCGGGTCGGTGATCCCAAGGCCGGAACTTTCGGCCTCGGCACCAGTTTGACCCCTTTGCACATCAAAGGAGGCGACGATGCCGAAAGGTGACAAATCCGACTATACCGACAAGCAGAAGCGCAAGGCCGAGCATATCGAGGAGGGCTACGAGGATCGCGGCGTCTCCGAGAAGGAGGCGGAACGGCGTGCCTGGGCGACGGTCAACAAGGAAAGCGGCGGCGGCAATAAGTCAGGTTCCGGCCGCGGCAAGAAGGATACGCATGTCTCCTCTGAAAAGGGCGGCCGCATAGGCGGCGCTGCATCCGCCGCACGCTCGAAGGAGGAACGGTCCGCTTCGGCGAAGAAGGCGGCCGCGACGCGCAAGCGCCATGAGCACCACAGCCACCACTAAAAATATGCGACGGCGGCGATCTGCCGGCGGCCGCATCCGGCAAAGGATTTCAGAGATGGCCAAATCGAAGAAGAAATGGTCGCAGGATGTCACCGAACACAGCGACGCGATGGACCTGAAGGAAGGCGTGTTCAAATCGGACGATCCAAAAAAGATCGCCCGCTCGGTCAAGCACTCGGCCGAGGAGAGCCATCGCCGCAAGTCGAGTCCGTTCCGCACCGCCATGTCCATGCTGACCTTCTACATCAACCGCGCCGGCGACCAGCTGACGAAAAAGCGGCGCGGCACTCTTGAAAAGGCCAAGGACGAATTGCGAAAAGACTTCGGTCGTCAACCGAAGGGATGATCAGCCATGGCATACGAGCTTTATTATTGGGACGGCCTTCAAGGCCGCGGCGAATTCGTGCGGTTGGCGCTTGAAGAGGCCGGCGCCGATTATGTCGATATCACTCGCGAGCCCGGTCGCGGTACGGATGCCATGTTCGCCCTCATGAAGAGCGACAGCGAACCGCATATACCCTTCGCCCCGCCTTTCCTGAAGGACGGCGACCTCATTATCCCGCATGTCGCCAACATCCTGTTTTATCTCGGCCCGAAGCTCGGCCTTGCGCCTGAAGATGAAGGCCTTCGCCATGTCGCCAACGGCCTGCAGCTGACCGTCACCGATTTCGTCGCCGAAGTGCATGATACGCATCACCCGATCGACACATCGCTTTATTACGAGGACCAGAAGCCGGAAGCGAAAGCCCGCTCCGCCGCCTTCATCCGTGATCGCATTCCGAAATTCCTTGGTTATTTCGAGCGTGTGCTGCGGCAGAATCCTGCAGGTCCCGATCATATCGTCGGAAATGCGCTAACCTATGTCGATCTATCGCTTTTTCAGGTGATCGAAGGCCTCACCTACGCTTTTCCGAAAGCAATGGCGAAGCGCAAGGCGGAATATCCTGCGCTGCTTGCGCTGCATGATCGGGTGGCGAAGCGCTCGAACATTGCCCGGTATCTTGCTTCTCCACGCCGCCTCGCCTTCAACGAGGACGGGATTTTCCGGCATTATCCCGAACTCGACAGCGCCGGATGAGCGGAGAGACATTCATTCGAGCGGTGCGGCCGCATCGAAGAAATCGCGCCACGGGTCGCTCGGACGGGTCGCCAACCGCTGCGGTACATTGGCGAGGGTGAAGGCGGCCGGGCCGCTGACCTCGTTCAATTCGGTCCAATCGATCGGCATCGAAACCGGAGCCCCCGGCCGCGCCCGCGTCGAATAGGCGGCGACTGCCGTATTGCCGCGGCCGTTGCGGAGATAATCGATATAGATATGGCCGCCGCGTTTGGCCTTCGTCGCGGTTGAGAGGTATTTTTCCGGGGCGTCGGCCGACATGCTTTCGGCAAGAGAATGGGCGAAATCCTTCACCGCGGCCCAGCCGGCCTTCCGCGCAAGCGGCGCCACCACATGCAGCCCCTTGCCGCCCGAGGTCTTGACGAAAGCGGCAAGGTCGCGGGCTTCCAGCCGCGCCTTGACGTCAAGCGCGGCCGAAATCACCGCGCTCCAGGCCACGTCCTCGCCGGGATCGAGGTCCATGGTGATCATATCCGGTCTTTCCCAATTTTCGGTCGTCGTGCCCCAGGGATGAATTTCGAGCACAGCCGATTGCACCAGCGCTGTCAGACCTTCGAAATCGACAATCCGCAGCAGCTTTTCGCCGTCTATTTCCTCAGGATCGGCGACCTCCTCGATATGAGGATTCATGCCCTTCCACGCATGTTTCTGGAAAAACCGCTGGTGACCCTTGATCCCATCCGGCAACCGCAGCAGCGCCAGAGGCCGATTGACGAGATACGGCGCCATGAACGGCCAAACCGCCGCGTAGTAATCCGCGAGCGCCTGCTTGCTCACGCCCTCGTCCGGCCAGTAGAGCCGGTCGGGATGGGTCAGGACGACGTCCGATGCGGGCGGATTTTTCAGGCTCATTCCTCGGTCTCGCGTGTGAGGAAATCAAGTAGCCTGTTTTCCTCGGCCCGCAAGCCCCGCAGTGGTTCGGCGCTCTCGATCAGCGGATGATCGTTGCCGGCAAGCGCAATGATTGCCGGATGGATATAGCTTGAGCGCGAAATTGCGGGTGTGTTGTGCAGCGCCTCGGCAGCAGCCTCAGACATCTGCTTCACCGTCGGCCGGCCGCCGCCGACAATCGTCTCGCGCGCCGCGCCGAAGGCGGCCAGCGACCCGGCCCAGGTGCGGAAGGTCTTCGCCGAGATGGGAATACCCGATATCTCGGCCAGATAGGCGTTCAACCGGCCGGAATCGATCGGCTTCAGCGCGCCGCTTTCATCCTTCCAGACGAAAAGTTGGCGGCCGGGCAGGTCGGCGATCTCCTCCAGGATTTTCTGCAGCCTCGGATGTTTGAGGCTGCGCTGGACGCGCTTGCCGCCCTTGGCGCGGAATTTCAGCTCGATCTGCCCGTCGACGATCTTCAGATGGCGCTTCAGCAGCGTCGTTGCACCATAGGTGCCGTTCTCCCGGACATAGGCCTGGTTGCCGACGCGCAGGTGCGCCTCGTCGAGCAGCGTCGTCAGCGCCGCAAGCACGCCGTCGATATCCTCCGCGCCGGTGTCGAGATGGCGCAGCACGGTGCGGCGTATCCTCGGCAGCGCCCGGCCGAACTCGATCAGCTGATGGAATTTTCCCGCGCTTCGGAAGGACTGCCAGTCCTTGTGATAACGGTATTGCTTGCGCCCACGCGCATCGATGCCGGTCGCCTGCAGATGGCCGTTGTCGTAGAGGCAGATCCAAACATTCTCGTAGGCCGGCGGCAACCCGAGCGCGCCGATGCGCGCCCGCTGCAATTCATCGGCAAGCGTCGTGCCGTCGGGCATGACATAGCTGAAGCCCTTGCCTTTCCTTCGCCTGCGGATGCCTGGTTCGGCGTCGCTGACATAAACGAGACCAAGTTCGGTGATGGCTTCGGCATTCATCTTTTCAGCGACCCGCTACTTGCTCCTGCGCCCGAACTGGAACCATCGGCGGCGCTGGGCCTTGGTCGCGCCCTCCGGCGGCTGGGTCTGGCCTGTCGGCGCAAAGACCGCGACGCTCTGGGCATAGACGATGACCGGGTTATCCTGCTCATGCACCGCAAAGGCATCGGTCTCCGCCCCCGTATCGAGAATCCGCGACCAATGCTGCAGCCCGTTCACCTCGGGCAGGTGGATCTGACAGTCGCCACCGGCGTTGAAGACGAGGAAAAGGTCGTCCATCGTCTCGGTATCGGGAGCATGCACGCTTCTTGAGAGATAGACGCCGAGCACCTGCAATCCATCGTCGTTCCAAGCCCCGTCATCCATGAAGCTGCCGTCCGGCTTGTACCAGGCGATCTCGATACGGCCGTCCTCACTTGTCTCCCCGGTCAGGAACCGCTCCTGGCGCAGCACCGGATGCGCCTTCCGGAAGGCGACAGCCTGGCGGCAGAAATCGAGGAAGGGATCGTCGAGCCCATCCCAGCCCGTCCAGCCGATTTCATTGTCCTGGCAATAGGCGTTGTTGTTGCCGCCCTGACTGTTGCCGAGTTCGTCGCCGGCCAGGATCATCGGCACGCCCTGGGAGAGCATCAGAGTCGCGATCATGTTGCGCCGGCGCCGCGCCCGGGCGGCATTGATGTCGGCATTATCGGTCGCGCCCTCGGCGCCCATATTGTCGGAATGATTGTCCGAATGGCCGTCGCGGTTGTCCTCGCCGTTCGCCTCATTGTGCTTGCCGTCGAAGGAAACCGTATCCATCAGGGTGAAGCCGTCATGGGCCGACAGAAGGTTGACCGAGGAGGTGGCGCCCCGGTCCGAATGGTTGAACTGCGGCGCCGAGCCGGTGACGCGGGCCGCCACCTCCGACACCATGCCGCCATCGCCCTTCCAGAAGCGGCGCACATCGTCGCGGAACTTGTCGTTCCATTCGCGGAAGGGATGCGGGAAACCGCCCACCTGATAACCGCCCTCGCCGATATCCCAGGGTTCGGCGATCAGCTTGACGCCGGAGAGGATCGGATCCTGCCGAATGGCGCCGAAGAAGCCGCCCTGGCGGTCGAATTCCAGATCCTGTCGTCCGAGCGTGCTGGCGAGATCGAAGCGGAAGCCGTCGATATGCATGACTCCAACCCAGTAGCGCAGGCTGTCGAGCACCATGCGCATCACCATCGGATGGGCGACATTCAGCGTATTGCCGGTGCCCGTTGTATCGAAGGTGTGGCGGGGATCGTCGGGCGAGAGGATGTAATAGCTGGCATTGTCGAGGCCGCGGAAGGAGAGCGTCGGCCCTTTCTCGCTGCCCTCGGCGGTGTGGTTGTAGACCACATCCATGATCACCTCGATGCCGGCGGCATGGAACTTCCGCACCATGGTCTTAATCTCGGTGATCTTGTCGCCGGACATGTAGCGCGATTGCGGCGCGAAGAAGCCGAGCGTCTGGTAGCCCCAATAATTGCTGAGGTTCTGTTCCAGGAGATAACGATCGTCGAGGAAATACTGGATCGGCAAAAGCTCGATCGCCGAGATGCCGAGCTTGACGAGGTGATCGATGATCGGATCGCTGCACATGCCGAGAAAGGTGCCGCGCAACCGGTCCGGCACCTTCGGATGGGTCATCGTCAGGCCGCGCACATGCGCCTCGTAGATGATGGTGTCGGGCCAGGGGCGGCGGATCGCCTCTTCACCCGCCCAGTCGAAATCCGGATCCTGCACCACGCCCTTGACCATGAAGGGCGCGCTGTCGCGCTCGTCGAAGGACAGGTCGTCTTCGCCGATCTGATAGCCGAACAGGGCGTCGTCCCATTTCAGGTCGCCCGTCACCTGTTTTGCATAGGGATCGAGCAGAAGCTTGTTCGCATTGAAACGGTGGCCGGCGCCCGGGTCGTAAGGACCATGGGCGCGATAACCATAAACGGTGCCCGGCCCGACTCCGGCGATATAGCCCGACCAGATGTCGCCCTCGCGTTTCGGCAGCGGCATCCGCGCGATCTCGTTTTTTCCGTCGGGTGAAAAGAGGCAGAGCTCTATCTGTTCGGCATGCGCCGAGAAGATGGCGAAGTGAGTGCCGGAACCCGTATACTCCGCGCCGAGTTCCGGCTTGAGGAAGTCGAGTTCCGAAAATGAAAAGCTCATGATGCCCCGCTCAATGAAAAGACCAAGCGGGAAACGTCACGGTGGTTCGAAAGTTCCCTCGTCCAAGGGAAAAGGGCAGATGCCGCGCGCCGGAAGAAGGTCCTACGGCATCAGCTGGCCGCCGTTGACCTCGATGATCTGGCCGGTGATGTAGCCGGACAACGTCGGCGAAGCGAGGAAGAGATAGGCGCCGACGCAATCCTCCGATGTGCCGACGAAACCCATCGGGATCGATTTGCGCTGCAGCTCCATCTGCTCGTCATTGGTATAACGCTCGTGGAAGGGCGTGGCGATGACACCGGGCGCCACCGCGTTGACCCGGATACTGTCGGCGACAAATTCCTTGGCATGGCCGCGGGTGATCGTCGAGACGAAGCCCTTCGATGCCGCATAAAGGATCGCCCCGTTGCCGCCGCCATTGCGGGCGGCAATCGAAGTGGTGTTGATGATGAAGCCGCCCTGCTTCTTCAGCCAGGGATGGGCCGCGCGCGTTGCCGCCAGCACCGAGCGGGCGTTGAGATCCATGACCGCGGCATAATGCGCATCGGTATATTCCGACGTCGGCTTGCGCCCCAGCATGCCTCCGGCATTGTTGATGAGTCCGTCGAGGTGGCCGAAGGTCTTCGCCGTCTCCTCGACGACGCGCTCGGTTTCGCCTTCCCGCGATACGTCGCCCTGGATTAGATGCACGATACCGCCGGCAGCCCTGATCTCCTCGGCAAGTGCCTCCGCCGGCTCGCGGCTGGCATTGTAATGCACGCCGACCTTGGCGCTCTGCGCCGCAAAAGCGCGAGCAAGCGCCGCCCCGATGCCGGTCGAGGCGCCGGTGATAAGCACGGCCTTGCCGGCGAGATCCGGGAGTTTGATCGATGCGAGCGATTGGGCAAGTTCTACCATGGCTAAGACAGCCTCCCGAAAAACCAAGGACATAGGTGATGAAACAGATTGGGGAAGTCTATCAGCCGATATCGGCGAAGGGCAATGCACGAAAGCGGGAGATTAACATCGTTGCGCAATGCCCTGTTCGGACCAAGGCCGGCTTCTCACTCCAAATATACGGCGCGGAATGCAACCTTCATCACGACGTGACCCCGACGGCCGGCTGCGGCTTCTGGCGCACGAGTGGCGGGAATGCCAGAGCGATCGCCGCAGCCCCGAGGCCGACCATCGCCGAGCCGATGAACAGCCAGGAATAATTGGCGAAGGTGTCGAAGATCCAGCCGCCGATAAGAGGGCCGAAGGCCATGCCGAGGCTGGAGAGCATCGTCGCCGCGCCGAGGACGGTGCCAATGATGCGCTGGCCGAAATACTCCCGCGCCAGTACCGCATAAAGCGGCATTACGCCGCCATAGGCGCTGCCGAAGACGATGGCGAGCGCATAAAATTGGGTCAGCTCGCTGACGAGGAGATAGGTCGCAAGAGCGCCCGCCTGCACCAGCAGTCCGGCGACCAGCACCGGCTTCACGCCGATCCTGTCGGCAAGGGTGCCATAGAGCAGCCGGCCACCGAGGCCCGCCAAGCCTTCGACGCTGTAGATGCTTACAGCCGCCATCGGGGCGACGCCGCAGATGGTCGCATAGTTGACCATATGGAAGATCGGGCCGGAATGGGCCGCACAGCAGGCAAAGAAAGTCAGGCCGAGTATGATGAATTGCGGCGACCGGAAGACTTTCGACAGCTGTGGCCGGGCGGCCTCCGCGGCAAACTCGGTGCCGGCATCGGCGGTTTCGGCCGGCGGGCGCCGAACCAAGAGGGCCACCGGCACAAGCAGCACCCAGGTTGCAATGCCGATGATCAGCATGGCGGGGCGCCATTCATAGGCCGAGATCAGCCAGCGTGCGAAAGGCGAGATGGTCATCGGCGCAACGCCCATGCCGGCGGAGACGAGCGATACGGCAAGGCCGCGGTTTTCGTCGAACCAGGCGGTTGTTGCCGCGATCATCGGCGCGAAGAAAGCGCTGGCGGCGAGGCCAACGAGGATGCCGTAAGTCAGCTGGAACTGCAGCAGCGTTTCGGCCCGGCTCGCCAGAACCAGCGCCAGACCGAGCAGCACCGAGCCGATCATCACGACGATGCGCGGGCCGAAGCGGTCGCTGGCCGCCCCCCAGAGGAAGCCGCCGACGCCCATGACGATGAAATTCAGCGTCATCGCACTGGCAATACCGACATGCGACCAGCCGGTGGCGGTGGCGATCGGTTCCTGGAAAATCGCCAGCGAGAACATCGCGCCGATGGCCACGCACGACATCAACGCGCCGACGGCAACGATGACCCAACGATAGGAAACACCCATGGCTTCAAACCTCCATGCCGACAGAGTGATTGCGACACACGGCTCTTCCGCCGCACTCCTCGCGATCTAAAGACGTTCGGACTGCTGCGATTTCGACAGCGCGCTCACATCTTTTTTCCCGTGCAGTCCTATAGGGTACGAAACATCACCAGTGCGTCGACATAACCCTCACTCGGATGAAGGAAAACGCCGGGAAGGCGGCCGACGATTTCGAAGCCGAGGGATTGCCAGAGCTCAACGGCGCGGCGGTTGCTGCTGACGACGAAATTGAACTGCATGGCGCGAAAGCCGCGGGCGCGAGCGTGCTGCAGGGAATGGTCATGCATGCGGCGGGCAACGCCGCGGCCGGCCGCGGCAGGATCGGTCATGTAACCGCAATTGCAGACATGCCGGCCGCCGCCGGCCTGGTTGGCCTTGATGTAATAGCTGCCGAGGATGACGCCATCCTCTTCGGCGACGAAGGTCTCGCGGTCCGGCCCCATCCAGTAGGCGAGCGCATCGGCTTCGGAGAGATCGCGATCGAGCGCATAGGTCTCACCGGCGCGGATCGTCGGGCCGATGATCCTCCAGATGGCGTCTCGATCGTCGTTTTCTGCGAGTCGGATCAGCATGCCCGATTTCTACAGAAGCCGGTCACCGGGCGCAACGCTCTCAGACCCTTTCGAGTGCGATCGCAATACCTTGCCCGACACCGATGCACATGGTCGACAGCGAATATTTTCCGCCGGTCTCGACAAGCTCGAGCGCCGTGCCGGTGATGCGGGCACCCGACATGCCAAGCGGATGGCCGAGCGCGATCGCGCCGCCATTGCGGTTGACCCGTTGATCGTCATCGGCAATGCCTAGCGCCCGCAGCACCGCCAGCCCCTGGCTGGCAAAGGCCTCGTTGAGTTCGATGACGTCGAACTGTTCCTGGGCCATGCCGAGCCGGGCCATCAGCTTGCGCGAGGCCGGGATCGGCCCGACGCCCATCACCCGTGGCGGAACGGCGGCGGAGGCGCCGCCGAGGATGCGGGCGATCGGCGTCAGGCCGTATTTTCGCGCCGCCGCTTCCGAAGCGACGATCAGCGCCGCCGCCCCGTCATTCACACCGGAGGCATTGCCGGCCGTCACCGTGCCGCCTTCCTTCTTGAAAGGTGTGGCGAGTTTTGCCAGCGTCTCGATCGTCGTCGCGCGCGGATGCTCATCCTTGTCGACAATGACGGGCTCGCCCTTGCGCTGCGGGATGGTGACGGTGACGATCTCCTTCGCCAGACGTCCACTCGCCTGGGCGGCGGCGGCCTTCGCCTGGCTACGCACCGCAAAGCTATCCTGGTCCTCGCGGCTGACCTTATAGTCCTCGGCGACGTTCTCGCCGGTCTCCGGCATGGAATCGACGCCGTACTGCTTCTTCATCAGCGGGTTGACGAAGCGCCAGCCGATCGTCGTGTCGTGAATCTCGGCCGCCCGCGAAAAGGCCGTCTCGGCCTTCGGCATGACGAATGGCGCGCGCGACATGCTTTCGACGCCGCCCGCGATCATCAATTCGGCCTCGCCTGCGCGAATGGCGCGCGCCGCCGTGATCACCGCATCCATGCCGGAGCCGCAAAGCCGGTTGATCGTCGTGCCCGGAACGGCAATCGACAGGCCGGCCAACAGCGCCGACATGCGCGCGACATTGCGGTTGTCCTCGCCTGCCTGGTTGGCGCAGCCGAAGATCACGTCGTCGACGGCTTCCCAGTCGACACCGCCGTTCCGCTGCATCAGCGCCTTCAGCGGAATGGCGCCGAGATCGTCGGCGCGCACCGGGGCGAGCGCGCCGGCGAAGCGGCCGATCGGCGTCCTGATATAGTCGCAGATAAAGGCTTCGGTCATGGCTTTTCCTTTAGAGTTTCGGGACGACGAGGTCGGCAACCGGCCCTACGACGTGCAGCAGCGCACCTGTCATCGCCTGCAATTCCTCCTGCGACATCGCGGCCAGCTTCTCCCGCAGGACGAAGCGCCCGTCGACGATGTCGATGACGGCATGGCTGGTATAGACGCGGGTGATGCAGGCCACACCGGTCAGCGGGAAGGTGCATTTCTCCACCAGCTTCGGCTCACCGGTCTTGGTGACGTGCTCGGTGATGACGCAGACCTGCTTGGCGCCGTGCACCAGATCCATGGCGCCGCCGACCGCCGGCACGCCCTTGCTGCCCACCCGCCAGTTGGCAAGATCGCCGCTCTGGGCGACCTGATAGGCGCCGAGGATCGCGACATCGAGATGACCGCCGCGCACCATGGCGAAGCTGTCGGCATGGTGGAAGAAGGCCGCGCCCGGTTTCAGCGTCACCGCCTTCTTGCCGGCATTGATCAGGTCCCAGTCCTCCTCACCCTCGGGCGGCGGCTCGCCGAAATTGAGGATGCCGTTTTCCGTGTGGAAGATCGCTTCGCGGCCGGGCGGCTGATAGCGGGCGACCATTTCGGGAAAGCCGATGCCGAGGTTCACATAGGCGCCGTCGGCGATATCCTGAGCGGCGCGCCAGGCGATCTGCGCATTGGAGAGCTTGATGTCTTCTCTAATATCGACGGTCATAGGTAGGCGACTCCGGCTCGAATGAGCTCTTCTTCCTGCTGCGGGCGGGGGACGGTGACGACACGGTCGACGAAGATGCCGGGTGTCACCACATGCTCGGGATCGATGCCGCCGGCCGGCACGATGGATGAAACCTGGGCGATGGTCTTTGCCGCGGCCATGCACATCAGCGGATTGAAGTTGCGGCCGGCCTTGTTGTAGGTGAGATTGCCGTGGTTATCGCCGATCTCGGCTTTGACGATGGCGAAATCGGCTTTCAACCAGCGTTCCTGCACGTAATGGCGGCCGTCGAATTCTGCGATGACCTTGCCGTTGGCGAGTTCCGTGCCATAGGCCGTCGGCGTGTAGAAAGCCGGAATGCCGGCCCCGCCGGCGCGAATGCGCTCGGCAAGCGTTCCCTGCGGCACCAGCTCAAGCTCGATTTCTCCGGCCAGATATTTGTCCGTGAAGGCGCGCGGATCCGACGAACGCGGGAACGAGCAGATCATTTTTCTGACCATGCCGGCATCGATCATCGCCGCGATGCCGATGCGGCCGTTGCCGGCATTGTTGTTGATCACGGTGAGGTTCTTCGGCCCGCGGTCGATCAAGGCGTGAATGAGCTCTATCGGCGCGCCCGAGCCGCCGAAACCACCGATCATGATGATCGCGCCGTCGCCGATCTCGGAGACGGCCTCGGCCGTGCTCCCGACTGTCTTGTCCATGCGGGATTTCTCCTTGGCTGATCGAGAACTGGTTCCTCCCATCCTCCAGTGTCAGGCATAAAGCGGGACGGCACGCGCGGCAAGAAATTTGTGCGTTATTTGACTTTTGTTCGTATATCGCACATATTCGGTAAATCGATTAGGGGACCGAACATGCGCGAAACGGACTTTGTCAGCGGCTTTGCCCGCGGCATGAAAGTCATCGAAGCTTTCGGGGAAACGCGGCAGCGGCTGTCGATTGCCGAGGCCTCGAAGCTGACGGAGCTCGACCGCGCCACCGTGCGCCGCTCGCTGCTGACGCTCGCCGAGCTCGGCTATGCCGATTATGACGGCAAGTTCTTCACCCTGACGCCGAAGATTCTGCGGCTCGGCCATGCCTATCTCGCGGCGACGCCGCTGCCGGCGCTGCTGCAGCCGCATCTCGATCATCTCTCGGAAGGCGCCGGCCAGAGCGCCTCGGCCTCGGTGCTCGACGGCACCGAAATCGTCTATATCGCCCGGGCCTCGCAGCGCCGGGTCATGTCGATCAATCTCACCCCCGGCAGCCGCCTGCCCGCCTATTGCGCCTCGATGGGCCGCGTGCTGCTCGCGGCGCTCCCCGAAAACGAGGCGCGTGCCGTCCTTGCCCGTAGCGAGCTGAAACAAAATACGCCGAAGACCCGAACCGACCCTGAGGATCTCGTCGCCGAATTCCGCCGCGTGCGCGCCGAGGGTTATGCGATCATCGACCAGGAGCTGGAGATCGGCCTCTGCTCGATCGCCGTGCCCGTCGAAAACGACCGCGGCGAAACGGTTGCGGCAATCAATATCGGCGCCCCGGCCGCCCTCGTCCCGGCGGCGGAGATGAAGGAGCGCTATCTGCCATTGCTGAAGGAAACCCAGGCGACGTTGCGGCCGCTGCTGCGCCGGTAACGGCAAGCACGGAAAAAGGGGCGGCCCCGGTCAGCGCCGGGGCAATTGTCAATGCGTCAGGTCGAGCGCGGCCGTGAGGTCACCCATCGGCGGCTGGCCGTCCGGCAGCACCGGCAGATCGTAATGCGCGGTGATGAAGCGGATGATCGATGACGTGTTATTGGGTGTGATCGACGATGCCGTCCTTGGCGAAGGGCGAGATGATGAAGGCCGGAATTCGGTTGCCCGGCCCCAACGATCGGCCTCGGCGGCGCGACGTGATCCCAGAAGCCGCCGTTTTCGTCATAGGTGACGATGACGAGCATGTCGCCCCGGGCTCCTCTCGAGATGGGAGACGATATCGGCAAGATGCTGGTCGCCGCTCGATTGCAGATCATCAATCCGTGGGAGACCCGTTAAAACCCGCCTCCTAGAATTCCCAATCGCACACATTATCACAGTCGGCGCAGGCGTCCCACTTGATGTATCACAATTCTCGATATACATCATTCTATCGGGAACGATGGGGATATAATGGAACGTTCGTTTTTAACGATTGCGGCCGGGGAGAATACTGAGGCAATCCGGGCGCTTTCGGCGCCGGCGCGGGTCGAGATGCTCAAGCTGCTCTGCGCCAAAGGGCCGATGAATATCAATGATATCGCGCAGGCGCTTTCCCTGCCGCAATCGACTGTCGCCACCGGCATTCAGATTTTGGAGGAGGCCGGCCTAGTCGAATCCCGGCTGGCCAAGGCGCGGAAGGGGAACCAGAAGATCTGCTCGGCGGTCTATAGCGAAATCCTGATCAGCTTCGAGGAAAGTGCGGCGCAACGGGCCAACAATATCATCGAAGTCGAGATGCCGGTGGGGCTCTACACCAGCTGCGATGTGCATGCGCCCTGCGGTCTTTGCTCCAGCGAAAGCGTCATCGGCCCTCTCGACGTTCCCGATTATTTCCTTGATCCACAGCGTATGCAGGCCGGGCTCGTGTGGTTCGGAAGGGGTTATGTCGAGTATAAATTCCCCAACAATGCCAAGGTCTTGAACAAGGATATCCGGGCTATCGAATTCTCTTTGGAGCTGTCGTCGGAGGTGCCCGGCACCAATGCGGACTGGCCCTCCGACATCACGCTCTGGGTCAACGGCATGGCGATCGGCACCTGGACGTCTCCAGGCGATTACGGCGACAAGCGCGGCGCCTTCACGCCGGCCTGGTGGAAGCTCGAAGGCTCGCAATATGGGATGATGAAGACCTGGCGCATCTCGACGCGCGGGACCTTCATCGATGGGGTCGCCGCCTCGAATGTCACGCTCGCCGATCTGGCGCTCGGCCAGCACTCTTCCATCCGGCTGCGCGTCGGCATCGCCGAAAATGCCGGCCATACCGGCGGCGTCAATATTTTCGGCCGCGGCTTCGGAAATCACGGCCGCGATATCATCATGCGGCTGCACGTGTGATCAATCTATATCGGAGATGCTGATTTAAAAATCACGCGATTTTCCGAATTCTACGAAATAGAAAATCGATTAACATTATGAAATTACGTGATATTTTCCGGAAATCAGATTAGTATGATAAAATCCGCAGGCTGGTTGACAGAACGACATTCCTGATATCAAGTTGGAGGCAAGAAAACAAAATTTCTGATACATAAACGGGAGGATCCGTTGAAGACCAATGTCGTTGCCCACCGCGATTTCCGCATCGCGACCATTGACGCCAGGCTCTACAGTTCATTTCTCGAGCATCTCGGCAGAGCGATCTACGGGGGCATCTATGAGCCCGGACATCCGACGGCCGACGACGACGGATTCCGCCGCGACGTGCTCGATCTGGTGCGAGATCTCGACACGCCCTACTGCCGTTATCCCGGCGGCAATTTCGTCTCCGCCTATAATTGGGAAGACGGCGTCGGCCCGCGTTCGGAGCGCCCGGTTCGCCTCGACCTGGCCTGGCGCACCCGCGAAGCCAATCAGATCGGCGTCAACGAATTCGTCGACTGGTGCAAGAAGGCCAATACCAAGCCGATGCTCGCCGTCAATCTCGGCTCGCGCGGCCTGGATGCGGCCCGTAATTTCCTCGAATATTGTAATCATCCGGGCGGCACCTATTATTCCGATCTGCGTCGCAAGCACGGCTGGACCAATCCGCACGACGTCAAATTGTGGTGCCTCGGCAATGAGATGGACGGCCCCTGGCAGGTCGGCCACAAGTCGGCCTATGAATATGGCCGGCTGGCGGACGAGACGGCCAAGGCCATGCGCGGCTTCGACAAGTCGCTGGAACTCGTGGTCTGCGGCTCGTCCAATTCCGATATGAAGACCTATCCCGATTGGGAGGCTCAAGTCCTCGAGCAGTGCTACGACAGCGCCGATCATATCTCGCTGCATATGTATTTCGCCAACCGCGAGAAGAATACGCTGAATTATCTCTCCCGCGCGACCAAGCTCGATCGTTATATCACCACGATCGGCGGCGTAATCGACTATATCAAGGCAAAGAAGCGCTCGAAGAAGACGATCGGTATTTCCTTCGATGAATGGAACGTCTGGTACCATTCCAACCAGCAGGACAAGGAGATCCTGGCACGCGACGAGTGGCCGGATGCGCCGCATCTGCTTGAGGACGTCTATAATTTCGAAGACGTGCTGCAGGTCGGCGGCATCCTGAACACCTTCATCCGCCGCTCCGACCGGGTGCGCATCGCCTGCATCGCCCAGCTCGTCAACGTCATCGCTCCGATCATGACCGACGACGGCGGTGCCGCCTGGCGCCAGACGATCTATTACCCCTTCTATTACGCCTCCCGATATGGCCGCGGCGCGGCGCTGCAGCTGGTCGTCGATGGCCCGACCTATGACAGCGACGAGGAGAACGACGTTCCCTATCTCGACGTCTCGGCGGTCCATTCCGAGGATGGCAAGACGCTGACCTTCTTTGCCGTCAACCGCCATCCGAACACGGCGCTCGATCTCGATGTGCGGCTGGAAGGTTTTGGGGCCGCGAGCGTCGTCGAGCAGGTGGAAATGACCCATAGCGATCTCGAAGCCGTCAACACGGCGGGGCGGCAAGATACGGTCGCGCCTGTCAAAGCCGACAGCGCCAAGATCGAGGACGGACGGTTGCGGGCGGCGCTGAAGCCGCTGTCCTACAACGTCATTCGGCTGTCGGTATGACAGCCGCCGCCGGGTAAGGCCCATTGGCCCCGGCTGAAGAGGTTCGGCTCGACTGCGAGGAGGCAGGCGGCCGGAGGGATGGTTCGCTAGAGGCGGCCTGGACTTGAAGTCCCGACGTCTCTGCAAACCGACAACCGCGACGTGCCCATGCTGCCTTTGCGGCCGCCGTATCGTCGCTTTCTAGGGAGGAGTTCATGCAACAGTTGAAGAGGCTCGCATTTGGCGTCGCGCTGGCCGCACTCGGCCTGACGGCGGCGGCCAAAGCCGATGACTATACCTCCTTGCCGCGCAAGGAGACGCTCATCGTCGAAAATCCGGAAGGGACGATCAAAAATCCCGGCTGGTTCAATATCTGGGTCAATGCCGGCGCCGGTGTCTCCACCGGTCTGCAGCAACTGACCATGGATACGCTCTGGTATATCGACCCCGAACAAGGGCTTGGCGGCGCGACCTGGGACAATTCGCTGGCCGCCGACAAGCCGCAATATAATGCCGACTTTACCGAAATGACCGTGAAACTGCGCAAGGGGCTCTTCTGGAGCGACGGCGTCGAGTTCACGGCCGACGACGTGGTCTATACCGTCAAGACCCAGATGGATCATCCCGGCATGGTCTGGAGTGCTGCCTTCTCGGTGCAGGTGGCAAGCGTCGAGGCGACCGATCCTCAGACCGTGGTGTTCAAGCTGAAGAAGCCCAATTCGCGCTTCCACGCCCTTTTCACCGTTCGCTGGAACGGCGCATGGATCATGCCCAAGCATGTGTTCGAAAAGGTCGCCGATCCGCTTCGCTACGATTTCGCCAATCCCGTCTCGCTCGGCGCCTACAAGCTCAAGGCCTACGACCCTCAGGGCAAGTGGTATACCTGGGAGAAGCGCGACGACTGGCAGAAGACATCGCTTGCCCGCTTCGGCGAGCCGGCCCCGAAATATGTGACTTACGTCGATCCCGGCCCGCCGGATAAACGCACCATCGCCCAGCTCGAGCATAATCTCGATATCATCCACGACAACACGCCGGAGGGCATGTTCACCCTCAAGGAAAAATCCAAGTCGATCGAGACCTGGTTCCCGGGCTTCCCCTTCGCCCATCCGGATCCGACACTTCCGGCTGTCATTTTCAATACCCAGGATCCGACCTTCAACAATCCCGATGTGCGCTGGGCGCTTGCCCTGCTGATCGACATCAAGGCCGTCGACATGGCGAGCTATCGCGGCACCGCGACGCTCTCGGCACTCGGTGTGCCGCCGACGGCGATCGCCATGAAAGACTATCAGGCACCGATGCAGGATTGGCTGAAGGATTTCGAGATCGACACCGGCAAGCAGAAGATCAAGCCCTATGACCCGACGATCGGCCAGCAGGTCGCCGATCTCCTGCGCAAGCAGCCGAAGTTCAAGGACCAGATCCCGACCGATCCTGAGGCGATCAGCACGGCCTTCGGCTATGGCTGGTGGAAGCCGAACCCGCAGGCAGCCGCCGAGCTGCTTCAAAAGGCAGGCTTCAAGAAGAGCGGCGGCAAATGGATGACCCCTGATGGTCAGCCGTTCAGGATCCGGATGACCGTCGAGGGCGACACGCGCTCCGTCTTCACCCGGGCAGGCACGCTGATCGCCCAGCAATGGGCTGCCTTCGGCATCGATGCCAAGGCCGTGCCGACGACCAACCTCTGGCAGGTTGCACTGCAGCCTGGCGATTTCCAGGTGGCGATTGCCTGGAGCGTCGAGACCTGGGGCGGCGATCCCGACCTGTCGTTCTTCCTCGACAGCTGGCACTCGCAGTTCGTGGCCAAGAAGGGCGAGAACCAGCCGCCGCGCAACTGGCAGCGCTGGAGCAATCCGGAGCTCGACAAGATCATCGAGACCATCCGCGGCATCAGCGCCGACGATCCCAAGGGCATCGAGCTCGGCAAGGATTATCTGAAGCTGGTTGCCCGCGAAATGCCGACGATCCCGCTGATGTCCTATAACGTCTTCACCTCGATGGATACGACGTATTGGACCGGTTATCCGACGATCAAGGACCCCTATACCGACCCGGTGCCGAACTGGGCCAACTCCAGGCTGATGATGGTCAAGCTGAAGCCGGCCCAACCGAAATAATCCTCCCAACGCCGGCGCTTTAGCCACGCGCCGGCTCCTTGTCGGCGGGCCCTGCCCGCCGATCCTTTCCTTCGATCCTTTCCCGGCGATGAAGGGAACCAGAGAGGAACCACTGCCTTATGACGCCCTATCTGATCTTTGTGCTGAAGCGGTTCGGTCAGTTTCTGCTCGTCGTCTTTCTTGGCGTCAGCATCACCTTCTTCGTCACCCACCTGACCCCGATCGATCCGGTCGAAGAAAGCATAGGCGCCATCACCCAGATGGGGCAGTCCGATCCGAATGCGATCGAACTGATGCGCCAGTCGCTGCGCGAGCTCTACGGCATGGAGGGCTCGATCTGGCAGCAATATCTGCACTTCTGGCTACGGCTTGCGACCGGCGATCTCGGCCCTTCACTGTCGGCCTTTCCGACACCCGTTTCGACGATCATTCTGCGGTCCCTGCCCTGGACGATCGGGCTGATGACCGTCTCGACGCTGATCACCTTCGTGCTCGGCAATGCGCTCGGCGCGCTCGCCGGCTATTATCGGAAGAACATGGTGCTGAAGGCCGTCAGCCTCGTCTGCATCGCCCTGCTTCCCATTCCCTATTATATCCTGGCCTTCGTGCTGCTCATCCTGTTCGGCTATCTCTGGCCGGTGCTGCCGATCAATGGCGGCTACGAGATGAACGCCAATCTGGATCTCTCCTTCGCGCTGGTGCTCGATATCCTCGAACACTCGATCCTGCCGGCCCTGTCGCTGATCCTGGTGGGAGCCGGCAGCTGGCTGATCGGCATGCGGGCGCTGGTGTCCAACATCATCACCGATGATTACGTCGTCTTCGCCGAGCTCGGCGGCGTTCCGAAGCGGAAAATTCTTCGCTCCTACATCGCCCGCAACGCCATGGTGCCGCAATTCACCGGGCTTGCCATGTCGCTCGGGGCGATCTTCAACGGCACCGTCATCACCGAAATCGTCTTCGGCTATCCCGGCATCGGCAACCTGCTGATTTCGGCGGTGCATGCCGGCGATTACAGCCTGGTGCTCGGTCTCAGCGCCTTGTCGATCGTCGGCGTCGCCGCCGCCGTCTTCATCATCGACATTCTGAGCCCGCTGATCGACCCGCGCATCAAGGTGGAATAGGCCATGTTTACCATCATCCGCGACCTCGCACGTCAGAACCTGGAATTTCTCTGCGGCCTGCTGCTCTTTGCCGTCATCGTCGGGTTCATCATCCTGTCCTATTTCTCGCCCTACGCGCCGACGGACATCTATCTTCTGCCGCCCGACATGCCGCCCGACGGCGACTATTGGCTCGGCACGACATCGCGCGGCCAGGACGTTTTCTGGCAGCTGACGACCGCCCTTCGCAACACCTTGTATTTCGGCATCGGCGTCGCCTTTCTCTCGCGCATCATCTCGCTGGTCGTCGGCCTCGTCGCCGGTTATGCCGGCGGCACGGTCGACCGGGTGCTGATGGCGATCAACGACAGCATCATGGTCATCCCGCAATTTCCGCTGCTGATCCTGTTCTATTTCGTGCTGAAGGACAGCATGACCTGGACGGTGCTGATCGTCATCATGGCTTCGCTCGGCTGGTCCTACGATGCGCGCCTCATCCGCTCGGTGGCGATCGGCCTGAAGACCAGGCCGTTCACCACCCAGAGCGTCTATTCCGGCATGAGCATGCGCAAGATCCTGGTCGAGGAGCACCTGCCCTATGTGCTGCCGATCGTCTTCGCCACCACGATGAACAACATGATCTGGTCGATCGGCATGGAGATCACCCTTTCGGTGCTCGGTTTCACCGATATCGAGACGCCGACCATGGGCATGATGATCTACTGGGCCAATGCGCATTCGGCGCTGATCGCCGGAATATGGTGGTGGGTGGCCGCCCCCGTCGCCGTCATCGTCATTCTGTTCCTGGCGCTCTTCCTGCTGTCGATGTCGATGAACGAATACAATGATCCGCGCAGCCGGCTGAACCGGATGGGAAGTTAGCATGGACCCTTTGGTCGAAATCGAGAACCTGAAAGCCTATTACCGCGCCTTCCTTTTCGGCGTCGACCGCGAAGTGCGCGCCGTCGACGATATCAGCCTGACGATCGGCCGCGGCGAGGTCTATGGCGTTGCCGGGGAATCGAGCAGTGGCAAGACGACGCTGATCAAAACCATCGCCGGCGCCATCCGGCCGCCGCTCAGGGTCGTCTCGGGCAGCGTCAAATTCCATTTCGCCGGCGGCACGCAGGATATTTACGCGATGAAGCCGGAGGAGCGCATGGCGCTGCGCTGGAAGCATCTGTCCTATATCATGCAGGGCTCGATGAACGTGCTCAATCCGGTGCGCCGGATCCGCCATTCCTTCACCGATTTCGCCTTTCGCCACATGGCTGTCAGCAAGCCGGTCTTCTTTGAGAAGGTCGCAACCCATCTGCAGCGGCTGAAGCTCGATCCGCATCTGCTCGACGCCTATCCCCACGAACTCTCCGGGGGCATGCGCCAGCGCATGACCATTGCGCTCGCCACCATCCTGACGCCTGAATTCATCATCGCCGACGAACCGACCACTGCGCTCGACGTCATCGTTCAGCGTGACGTGCTGTCGATGATCCGCGAAATCCAGCGCGAGATGGGTTCGTCCTTTCTGTTCGTCACCCATGATATGGGCGTTCACGCGACGGTTTCCGACCGCATCGGCATCGTTTATGCCGGGCGTCTGGTCGAGGAAGCGCCGACCGCCAAACTCTTCAGCAAGCCGCTGCATCCCTATACGCAGCATCTGGTCGGCAGCCTGCCGCGCATCGGCGATGCGACAACTAGGCCGTCGCTGGAGGGGCGCCCGCCGAACCTCGCCATGCCGCCCGAAGGCTGCCGCTTTCACCCGCGCTGTCCGAAGCGGATGGACATCTGCTCGCAGAAGGTGCCGCCGCTTGTCACCGTCGAGCCGGGGCGTCGCGTCGCCTGTTTTGCAGTTACGGGAGATCAGGTTTGACCGCTCTGCTTCACCTCTCGCATGTCACCAAAGTCTATCGCCAGGGCGGCATGCTCGGCCGGCGCCTGATCACCGCGGTCAAGGATGTCAGCTTCGAAGTTGGGGAGGAGCCGGAGATCCTGTCGATCGTCGGCGAATCCGGCTCGGGCAAATCGACGATCGCCGCGATGATCCTCGGGCAGACCGCACCGACGGAAGGGCGGCTGGAATTCTCCGGCAAAACCGTCTCGATCCATAGCCGCTCCGAACGCAAGGCCTTCATGAAGGAGGTCCAGCCGGTTCTGCAAAACCCATTCGAAGCCTTCAATCCGCTGAAGCGGGTCGACCGTTACCTGTTCGAAACGGCCCGCAATCTGTCGGGCCCGGGAAAACGCATAGACCGGAAAGAAGCCGAGCGCATGGCCGATGCGGCGCTTACGCATGTCGGCCTCACCCTCGAAGAAGTGAAAGGCCGTTTCCCCCACGAACTCTCCGGCGGCCAGCTCCAGCGCGTCGCCATCGCCCGCGCGCTGATTCCGCAGCCGCGCCTGCTGGTCGCCGACGAACCGGTCTCGATGGTCGACGCATCGCTGCGCATGGCGATCGTCAACCTCTTCGGCCGGCTGAAAAACGAACTCGGCCTGTCGATCATCTACATCACCCACGATCTCGCCACCGCCTACTACGTCAGCGACAACATCATCATCATGCGCAAGGGCGAAATCGTCGAGCGGGGCCAGGCCCGCCCCGTGCTGGATAACCCGCAGCATCCCTATTCGCGGGCGCTCAAGGAGGCGGTGCTGGCGGCGGATTTCAGCCCGGCGATGTAGGCTCATCCCACGGCGCCTTGGTGTAGGCATGACCTGTTCGGGGCGTTTTCTATAATTCCATGGCAACCGCTAACGATTAAGCTCGTCGAAAAAAGCAACGATTGGCTCACAATCAGCGCGAACAAGAGCGAGTCCGCTTATCGCACGCTCGGAAACGGGGACGAAGCTCTGGGCGAAGTAGGACCAGTTGTAGAACTTGTCCCCACCACCCTGCCTGACCACGAGCACTGCGTGAAACGCGAACTGGTAGTCGGTGGAACCGCCGCCGTTTGTAAACGGTGTCTGCATCCTCAAACCCGCCAATTCAGTCCATCGGCTGACTGCCTTGTACCGCCCGAGATAATCCTTGGGCACCTGCACGCAATAGGGATGTGAACCGGCGACCGCGAGTGCACGCCATTCCACAATCTTGATGTTGAGGACCGACCAAAGAAATAGGCCGGCAATAGGCCCAGCAACCGACGATATCACCACCATATGCAGCAGTTTGACCGCCCGCGCGCTATCGATCCTGCCTGGCGCGAGCGCAAGGATCGGCAGATCGACCAGGCCCGCCAGCAATACAAACAACCAGATGGCGGGACTAAACTGATCCGTCACCCATACCATTAGAGCAACAACCAGATTCATCCCGAAGTGCACAGCGACGGCTCGCCTCATTAAGCGAGAAGCCGGTTGATCCAGAATAAGGGCACCGACCGAAATGGCAAAAGCCACAAGCGGACCCGAAAACCACAACAGACACATAAGGACAGTGGTGAGGTCCCAATCGTAGTAGGCGATCGGGTGGACTGACCAGAGAAAAATCCCTGCCATCAAGGAGCACCAGCCGCAGAGCAGGATTAGGCGGAATACCGGCAATGGTCTCGAAGGTGCCGACACGGAGGACGCGGTGATATTTCTTTGATCGGATTTTTCATTTGCGATTTCGAACGTCAGAAGGGACGTCGCGGCTGGCGGCGGATGTCAGCCCGGCGATGCAGGCTCATCCCACGGCGCTTTGGTCGACATGGTTCGTTTCAGGCGGTCATTGGGCTTTGCTGGCGCGTCGAGGCGGGCAAGGTATTCGGCATAGATCTCGGGGCTGACCGTGAATATGGTCCGCTCAAGCAGCACTTCCGCACTTTTGTTCCTGGGCGAGGAGGGCATGGGAAACTCCTGTCTGGAGCAGACAGATAGCGCAACGATGCTCATCTCTACAAGCGCTGTAAAGATGGCGTCGCTACGCGCTTTGTCGGCTATCTCTCACCCAGCCGGTGTGCCTATTTCCCGTCCGCCTGTCCCGCTGGTTTCGTGGCTGCATTCAGCACGCCGTCCTGCAAACCCACCTCGTCGGCAAGAATGGCAGCGGCCTCGTCGAGCAGGACGTCTTTTGCGTTCTTGCGGGCGTTTTCGAGGGCGATATCGGCGCTCAGGCTGCGCTCGCCCGCCTCCAGCCCATCATCGCCAGCGGGGTTGTCGCCATCGCTCGCCTGCGCCCGCTCCTTGAACCGCTTCTCGCGCGCCGCCGCTTCCTTGCGGCGTTCGGCTTCATTCAGGGAGACGATGCCTTTCTCGCGCTGCGCCTTCAGGTCGGCAATGTCTTTCACCAGGCGCTGGAAATCCGGATCGCCCTTCACCCGCGCATCATGGCGGCTTTGCAATGCCGGCAGCAAGGCCGTGACATTGCCCTCGGGCGCGTATTTCGCCGGCTTGATCTCCGCCCATGGCAGGGCATTGTCATAGCTGGTCTCGCCGAAGCTTGTCGGATCGGACAGTCCCGGCAGGCTGATATCGGGGGTGACGCCGCGCAGCTGCGTCGTGCCGCCATTGACCCGGAAGAACTGGGCGATCGTCACCTTCAGCTCGCCATATTCGGGCTTGCTGTTGTGAACCATCTGGTCGAGATCGACGACCGTCTGAACGGTGCCCTTACCGAAGCTCGGCTCCCCGACGATCACGCCGCGGCCGTAATCCTGGATGGCCGCGGCAAAAATCTCCGAGGCCGAGGCAGAGCCGCGATTGATCAGCACACCCATCGGGCCTGACCAGACAGGCTCCGCCAGATCCGAGCTTTTGACCTCGATCTTGCCGTCGCTGCGGCGCTGCTGAACGACCGGACCCTTGCCAATGAAGAGGCCGGTCAAATCGATCGCCTCTTCCAATGAACCGCCGCCATTGTTGCGCAGGTCCACGAGAACGCTGTCGACCTTTTCATCCTTCAACTCGCCGAGAAGCTTGGCGACATCGCGGCTGGCGCTTTTATAATCCTTGTCGCCTTTGGCCTTGGCTTCAAAATCCTCATAGAAGACCGGCAGGGTGATGATGCCGATCTTGCGCTCGGTATCGCCGACTTTCACTGTCTGCACGGTCTTCCTGGCGGCCTGCTTTTCCAGGCTGATCTTATCGCGCACCAAGCTGACGACGCGATGCGTGGCATCGGCGCCGGCATCGGCCGGCAGGATGTCGAGGCGCACGACGGAGCCCTTTTTCCCGCGGATCATCTGCACGACTTCATCCAGCCGCGTGCCCACCACTTCCTTGATCGGCCCATTCTTGCCCTGACCGACGCCGGTGATGCGGTCGCCGACCGCAAGCTTGCCGGAAAGCTCAGCCGGCCCGCCGGGCACCAGCTCACGGATCGTCGTATAGTCGTCGCGCTCCTGCAGCACCGCCCCGATGCCGAACAGCGAAAGCTTCATCGACACATCGAAATCGGCCGAAGCGGCCGCGCCGAAATAATCCGTGTGCGGATCGATCGCGTTCGAATAAGCGTCCATGAACGACTGGAAAACGTCGTCGCTCTTGAATTTGTAAGCGCGCTCGAGCGTGTTTTCATAGCGTTTGTCGAGCGTTTCGCGAATGGCCGCATCAGCCTTGCCGCCGAGCTTCAGCCGCAGCCAGTCGCTTTTGACACGCTTGCGCCAGAGATCATCGCTCTCGGCTTGCGACTGCGGCCAGGGCGCTTTCTCGCGCAGCACCGAATAATTGTCCTGCCCGCTGAAATCGAAATCCTGCTTCAGCAGGCTGCGCGCATAGGTCATGCGGTCGACGACGCGCTGTTCATAGGCGTTGAAGATCGCAAACGGGATCTTCAAATCCTTCCGCTCGATCGCATCGTCGATCTCGCTGCGCTCAGCCATGAACTTGTCGATATCGGCCTGCAGGAAAAGCATGCGGTCCGGATCCAGCGACTTGATGAACCCATCCATGACCCTGGCCGACAAGGCATCGTCGAGCGGAACCGGCTTATAGCTATAGCGCGAGAGAAATTGCGCGCTCAACTGAGCGGCTTCCGCTTGTCGCTCCAGCGGCGCCAAAACCGGCGGCGATGCGACTTCAGCGGAGGCGGACTGTACGAGTGCAAGAAATGCACCGAGAAAAACGTAAGCTATGCGCATGCAGCGTTGATCCAATTCTTCATGCCGAGGGTGGATGTGTGAACTAAGTGAGGCAATTGTGGTTTTTTGGCAAGCAGGGAGGAACTTCGTCTGGGCAGCCGCAAAACTATCCGAGCTGATCGGTCAGGAAGCAGTGAACCGTATCGGAGCGAAATTGTTCAGCGAGAGCGGCTCGTACCGGACGTCCGGCAGCATAGCTGCGCGCGAGCATGAAGTGGCGCCAACGTTTCAGTGTGCGGTGCCTGGTTTCTCCTTTGCCCTCACAATGGCGTCCGCTTCCTTGCCGTATAGCTCCTCGAAGTGATCGAAGGTCTTGGAAAAATAACCAATGCCCTGCGTCGCCGAGCGCAGCGCCCGCGCCAGTTCCTCAAGTGCGCCGCCCGGAACGAGCGCCCGGAAGATGTCCCAACCCTTGGCGGTTTCATCCCGGTCGAAGCCGAGAACCTGGCCGTTGAGGGCGGAGACGATCTGGACGAGGCTGCCAGAATAGACCGACGGAATGTGAATCTCGCTGCGGAAGACCGGTTGCATCAAGACGGTCGATCCTTCGGCAAGCGCCTGACGCACCCCCATTTTCGACGCAGTCCGGAAGGCGTGTTCCGAACTGTCGACGGCATGGTGCTGACCATCTTGCAGCGTTACGCCGACATCGATGACCTCGAAACCTAGCGGTCCTTTCTCCATCGCTTCGCGCGCGCCCGCTTCGACGGCGGGGAAGTAATTGCGCGGAACGGCGCCGCCCTTCACGGTTTCGCCAAAGGTGAAGCCCTGGCCGCGCTCGTTGGGGTGAATGCTCAGCTTCACATCCGCGAATTGCCCGGCACCACCGGTCTGTTTGCGATGGCGGTAATGAACCTCCGATGGTTTCGTGATCGTCTCGCGGTAGATCGGGCTGGGCGTTCGGTCGGTCACGGAGATGTGAAAGACTTCCGCCAGCGTTCGGCAAAGTTCACGCAGATGTACTGGCCCCTGGGCGCGGACGAGTTGAGCGCCCGTGCCTTCCTCCTGCAAGACTTTCAGGCCGCGATCCGTCTCGGAAAGTTTTGCCAGCGTTTCGGAAAGCTTGTTTTCATCGCGCTCGCTGCCCGGAACCAGGATCCTTTCAAGCATCGGCGTGGGTGGTTCCGTCCACTCAGGCGGGGCGATCACCGCGCCGGGGGTCAATAGCGAAGGGACGCGCAGATGGTCGGACTTGACGGTCGCGAAGACATCCCCCGGCGCCGGCAGAACCGCCGAATTGGACCGCCCGTTTGCGAGATTTTGGACGGCGCCGAGGCTGGAGCCGCCCAGTGATGCGCCTTGCCGCAGTCCCTCGCCAAGTGCGCGCACGAGCACCGTCTTGCCGACATTCTGGCGATGATAGGCATGGAAGCTCACGGCCATCAGCTTGCCTTCATCGACAGTTCCCGCATGAGCGAGACGCTGCCTGAGAATCCCGACCGGCGGCGCCTCATGACGCAGTGCCTTCATCACCCTCATCATGCCGTTGCCGTGGCTTGCAGCACCGATCAGGACCGGGATAATTCTGTTTTCCCTGAGAACCCGTGATGAAATGGCATAGAGCGCGTCGCTGGGTGGCTCGCGGTCCTCGATCAGTTCCTCGAGAAGCCAGTCATCGAATTCGGACAGGTGTTCCAGGAGCTCGGTGCGCGCTTCGTGCTCGCGTTCGGCAGTGCTTTCGGGGATTGCGATCAGCGCCGAAGTCTGGCCTTCCCGATAGCGCCACGCCCGTTCCGAAATCAGATCGCAACTGCCGACGATCCTGTCCCCCTCGCGGATCGGGATCTGACGAAGCAAAAGCGTGTGGTTGGCGTAGTCTTGAAGCGCGGCGATCACATCCCTCAACCGCCCCCTCGGTTCGTCCATCCGGTTGACGAAGAGGATGCAAGGCGTCCCCGAGGCTTCGATTATCCTGAGATAGGGCGCGGCGAGCACAGCCTCCTCGGGTGCCGATGAAACGCACAATATGCAGGCGTCGCTGGCAAGAAGCGCGTGCTGCGCATGCGCCAACGCTTCGTTGGGTCCTGGCGCATCCAGTGCACACCACGCCTCGTTTCCGAAGGTGAACTCTGTGAGGTTCAATCCATAAGGGGAGCTGGATTTTCTCGGCGTCCCCTCCAGCGAGCCGAGCTTTTCCACGACTGTCGATTTTCCGGTCTGCGAGGGTCCAAGCACGGTAAAGCAACGCATCAGCATTCCTCCAACTGCCATAAACACAATTTCAGCCATCATAGGATGCCCTGAACCGCTGCAAGGCGCCAGAGGTGTTCAGTTTGACAGCGCTTTGACCTGGACTTGCGTTTATCGTCATGTGAACTGGGCGGTCTGAAGTGTTCTTTCTCGTCCGCTCTCTGCAAATCTGGATGGATGATGGAAAAGCGCGGTCATCGAGCCAAGCTACTTAACGACCATGACCGGGTGAAAACTTCCAGGATAATTGGAGGAGGTTGCCTTGAAGGGAATCGAAATCTCGATCGCGTTGCTCGGTTCACACCGGGAGATGGGCAGGCTGTTACAGATGCTCAACCCAACAGTCCCACGGCCCGCAATTGCTGAGAATTGCTTTGAAGGCTAATAGGCGATCGATCATTCCCAGAGGGAGAGCGATGGCCGACACATTTGACAGTTATGATGCCGAACAACGGGCCATGATCGATTGGTTGACCGGCCGGTCTCCTGATGCTCGCCATGCCATTGCAGAAAATCTGAACTTCGACTTCGCTGAAGATGTGTTCGAGTGGATCCTGACGCAGCCGGACTGCGATCTGGCAACTGCCGCGAGCTATTTCTGGCGAACAGAACCATCCGACCTTCTCGAAAATTCTGACTCCAGGAATGAAGATAGCTTGACGGTGCAGCGGCTAATAGACCGCGTCAATGCGGGCTTTTATAGCCGGTCGGAAATTTACTATGGGGGCCAAGAGCTGTGGGAAGGCGAAGAGGTGTGCAGTTGGACGGTTGAAGAAGCCGAAGACCTGCGAGAGTTCGCCCGCGCCCATGGGGCTTCCAATCTTCCCTGGACTTTACCTGAGGCGCTGGTTCCGCCGTTCGGGCACCGCGCAGTTCGCATCTTAGATGAAGAAGATCCCCTTAAATCGGAAGAACTCCAAAAGCTCTTTGCCGGGCTCGGGACAGGTTCCGGACTAATTCCAGCAAGCCTGATGGCGGCAGATCCGCCTCCAAGAAGTATGCCGCAGCCAGCGCAGCAACTCAACGTCGGAAAAAGAATAGCGACGTTGCGCAGTTCGGCTTTCACGCCGCTGTACCTTTACCTCGCATTCGTTGCGGCGGGATGGGGACTTATCTATGTCTTTGACCCTCCGAGGTTCGTATATACGCTGATGATCATCTGCTGCTTGCACTTCGGGCCGATGACATTCTGGATGGTGCGATCTGAAATGAAACGGAAGACTGAGAAACTAGCGGCCCGCTAGTAGCAAACCGCCTCATCCCAACACACGCAAAAGCCCCGCGGTCGTTGCCACACCGCGGGGCTCTTTGACGCCTAACCCGGGAGAAAAAGGTCAGGCGGCTTTAACTTTGTTGGATGTGCGGGCCCATTCGGGCAGCCAGTCGCCGTGGGTGGCGAGCAGGTCGTCGACCAGCGACCAGATCTGGTCGAGGTCAAGTTCGGCTGCGGTGTGCGGGTCCATCATCGCGGCGTGGTAGATGTGCTCGCGATTTTCCGTCATCAGCGCCTGCACCGTCAGCTCCTGGACGTTGATGTTGGTGCGGATCAGCGCGGTCAGCTGCGGCGGCAGGTCGCCGATGAAGGTCGGCTGGATGCCTGAGGCGTCGACCAGGCAGGGCACTTCGGCGGCGCAATTTTCCGGCAGCGAGGTGATGCAGCCATTGTTGCGGACATTGCCGTAGATCACCGAGGGTTCGCCGGTCCAAACCGAGTTGATGATCGAGGAGGCGTATTCCTTCGACGGCGTCACCTCGATCTTGTCGGCGCTGCGATAGGCCTCCGCCTGGCCCTTCCAGCGCTCGATCTGCTCGATGCAGCGTTTCGGATATTCATCGAGCGGAATGCCGAATTTCTCGATCAGGTCGTCGCGGCCCTCCTTGATGAAATAGGGCGTGTATTCGGCGAAATGCTCCGAGCTTTCGGTGACGAAATAGCCGAGCCGCGTCAGCATCTCGTAGCGCACCTTGTTCGGGCAGCGCGGGTTCCAGCCGGGCTTCGGCGCCCTGCCCTCGCGGTAGCCGCGGACGAGGTCGGGATAGAGGTTGCGGTAGGAACCGTCGGCCTGGCGGTGCTCGAATTTGAGGTAGAAGGCCATGTGGTTGATGCCGGCCGCGCGGTAGCGGATTTCCTCGTAGGGAATGTCGAGATCGTGGGCCAGCTCCATCGCCGTGCCCTGCACCGAGTGGCAGAGGCCGACCTGGCGGATGGTCGGGTATTTCTCCGATATCGCCCAGGTGTTGATCGCCATCGGGTTGACATATTGCAGCATGATCGCCTCGGGGCAGACGGCGAGCATGTCCTCGCAGACCTTCCAGAGATGCGGCACGGTGCGAAGCCCGCGCATGATGCCGCCGACGCCGAGCGTATCGGCGATCGTCTGGCGCAGGCCGTATTTCTTCGGCACCTCGAAATCGGTGACCGTGCAGGGCTCATAGCCGCCGATCTGGAAGGCGACGACGACGAAATCGGCGCCGGCAAGCGCCTTGCGCTGGTCGGAATAGGTCTCGGCCTTC